>ENA-ORNF01000032-ORNF01000032.1-human-gut-metagenome-genome-assembly--contig:-NODE-32-length-118972-cov-6.527343_pt1 | contig 118972 bp, 163 predicted proteins | sample MGYA00242110_ERZ509012 | MGnify/ENA primary metagenome ERZ509012 (study PRJEB26280, sample SAMEA2338714) | human gut metagenome | biome: human gut; feature: human-associated habitat; material: faeces... | reverse complement strand
CCTCCGTCAAAATCGACAAAATAATCAGTGTAGCTTGTTGACGGTGATGCAACTACAAGATATAATCCGTATATCTCATTTCCTGCAAGAAAATCGCACATAGGTACGATATAATGTTGATATGAAGCATTGTTTTTGGCAAGATAACCCATGTATCCTGTCGAGCCTGATGGATTGGTAATAATATACTGGCTATTCCAGCACCAAAACAGTACAGGATTTCCATTTGTATCCTTAGTGATAACATGAATTTCTTTTTCACCGTGTTTAAAGGCAAAGATTTTGTCATTTTTCAAAATGATGCTATACGTTGATACTAAGTTGGACTCATCGACTTTAGTTTTGCTATTTCCATAGTTTTGTTGGATAATGCTTGAAGTTATGGTAAATCCCAGCGTGCCGTTTGCATTACAAGGGATAAAATCGCCGTCACTTCCGAAACCACAATATTCTATTATTTCGTCCTTTAAGCCGCTTATAGATTTAGACTGCTCATTATATTCTGTTCCTGTGTAAACAGTGCCGCCAATCAAAGCATGGCTGTTATTATTGTTTCCGCCGCCATTTCCCATATTAACAATAGACAACTCGTTGATGATGTTGATGTCTTCATCAAAAAACATTGATATTTCATTTATCATAGGATAGTTATTTGCAGACGTGATGTAGAATCTATAAGTCGTGTAGGCAGTGCTATTGTTGACTTCAAATGTCTTGCTGAATACTGTTATGAGTTGTTCAGAAAAAACATAACTGCCCAAATCAATATAAGAAGAACCATCATTAGACCCTTGCAGAGTAAAGGCTTTTACGCAATCGTCATATTGTGCATGAGCTTTATACATAACGAAACTTTTCAGTACCTTTGCCGTTGGAAATTGTATCTGTAGCCATGTTGGGGTAGTTTTATCATTTGCCAACCAGTAACTACTTGTAGTCGTTGAGCCATCAAAAGCATAATATGGATTGCAGCCTGAGCGATAGCTACCTGCGGAGGCTATTATATCGCCCTCATCGGTTGTTGTCGTGTCAGCTGTCATATTTATAGAACTACGAGAATATACCCGTGAAATTCCGACGTAGTAAGATGTTGACTTGATAACTACTTTTGCTTTAGAAATAGACAAAGCGAGGTCTGCTAAATCTATGACTACAGTATTATCGGTCACGGTGTCATAAGTGCCTTTTAATTCATCATTTATATATAATTCAAAGACAGGGGCGGTATCATATAGTGTCTTATATTCCACAGTATATTTTGATGCGGCAGTTATGTTTGTAGTAAAAGAGACAGTTGATTTTTCAACTGTAGCAGATGGTTTATCCCCACTGTCACTATCATCAATATCATCCGCATTGCCATTAACATACCTATATACGTCCCTGTTGTAGTTCTGAGTAATTTCATCAGCAGTTAGCACCTTATCATAAATAGCAGCCCTGTAGTAATAGCTCTGACCGCCAGCGTGTTCATTCTTTCCTCCGGCTTTAACGCCAAGACACGGGAACAAAGTATTTGTTATCTTATTTGTACAGCTTGCTTCCGATAAATAAATTCCATTTATATAGGACTTCAGTGAGCTGCCGTCAAATGTCATTGCCACATAGATGATCTCACCTTTAGTGTAGGTCGAAGACATATTTTTCCAACCGCCTGAATATGCCTGAAGTGTAATCTTTGTAGAGTTTTCCGCTGTAATACCGAAACCGCCGTAATTGTCACTTGCATAGGTATTGATTATATCGCTCTGGTAACTATCCAAAGAAACAATCTTCACCACAGCTTCTACGGTAAAACTGCTGTAAGTTGACATATCTATCGGTAAGACAATACCGCCACTGGCTATGGCTGGCTTAATGTAGTAATCCGTATCAATGTAGTCCTTAGCTTCAGTATCTCCCATAGAAACTCGATAGGCGCTCTTTTCGTGAACCAAATCAGTCCACGATGCACCATCGGAAACGTGTCCGTAAGGGGTGTTCCATCTGCCGTCAAAAAAGGCACTTGCCCCCGATACATAACCCAGTTTTTCAGGAGTAACTTTACTTGAACTGCCTCCACTGTTTACATATCCTCTTCGTGTAATAAAACAATCCATGCTATTCCTCCTTTACGCCAATATCCAGTTTTTATTAGTAGCTATAGCTTTTTGTTCATCTGTAAGCTTTGCAAGGTTTGTACTGCCAAGAGTAAGTGTCTTTGCCGTTTCATCAGTCAGATTCTTCAAGTTGTTAAACATAGCAACCATGCTATCTGCTGTAAGATTAGAGGATACGTTAAGACGCAGACTCATGTTCCAGTCCGTGCCAACCTGAACGTCTTCGAGGGCAGTGCAGCTTTCAAATACATAATAGGAAGATGAGGTGATCGTCAGACCATTTTGATAAGACGTAGTAATACTTGACGGTAAATATACTTTCTTTAAAGCCTTGCAGCCATAAAAAATACTTGAGCCAATAGTAATCATACCTTCTGCAAAAGTAACCTCTTCCAACTTTGTGCATCCTCTAAACACAGCATCTCCTGTGTTAAGTGTATCAAGATAACCCGTTACATTTACTTTTACAAGAGAAGTACATTCGTTAAAGGTTCTCAATGAAACTTTAGGTGCCTCTAATTCCGCTGGTAATGAATTGCAAGTGTTGAAAATATTTTGTCCAAGAGTAGTAGCGTGAGCAAGAATTTTTTTTACTGTTTCAGCGGAAGTTATTCTTGAATTATTGTTAAAACAATATTCTCCGAGAGAGTAGGATGCACCATCTCCAATAGTCAAATTATCCAGTGAGCCACTTGCACTAAAAGCATATGCTCCGATTTTAGTCACACCGCTTGGAATGTTTAATGTTGCCAAGGATATACAATAATCGAAAGCGTGGTCGCCAATCTCTTGGACTGTGCTTGGAATGGTAATAGAAGGAAGTTTTTGGCAATTATAAAAAGCGAGATTCGGTATCTTCTGAACTTGTTGTTTATCTTCGGGAATATCAAAGATAAATTCTTCTAAAGATGTGCAGCTATAAAAAGCCTGCTCTCCGAAATGATATAATGCCTCACTGCTTGATTTCGCAGTTCCTTGTAGCTTCACTTTTTTCAAATACCTACACTCTTGGAACATTCGTGTCCAGCTGAAAGGAATTGTCACATTTGTAATATTAGAGCAATAGCAAAAAATACCCGGATTTACAGTGGGTGCATGAGCGAGAATATTTTCAACGCCTTCATTCGTGATTTTGCCTCTTGAAAAACATTCTGTCAATAATGTCACTTTTGCTCCGTCTTCAAATGTAATATTGGATACATTGGAATAGGAAAAAGCTTGCGAGTCTATTTTGGTAACACTTGCAGGAAGCGATATTGACGATAAGGCTGTTGTATTATAAAAGCAGCTTTCAGGTATCGTTTGAACACCAGATGGTATATTAACTGTTTTTAATTTGCTACAATTATAAAAGCAGCTTGTGTTGAACTGAGTACAGGTGTCTGGCAATTTTACACTTGTAATGTTTTTATTCTGATAAAACACTTTCTGCCCGAGACTTGTCACGCCATCAGGTACAATAACATCACCTGTAGGCAATCCTGAACTGTCAATGGGGTATATACCTTTTTGCTTTCCACTGCCACCGCCATATGTATTATTTCCTATCATGCGATTACCTCACTTTTTATCTTGACCGTAATGTCTTCCGTAGGTATCTCGCTGCAAGAAAATACAAACGTTGTATCAGTCTCCGCCGATAAATAAACACCATTCTCGGCATATGCTTTGAGAGACACGGCGTCAGGGATAGGCGTATTTAGTCTACTTGTATCCACTGTTGCAGACACTGTGTTAGTCTTAGTCTCGCTATTCCAGCTTGCGGCGCTCAGTATAATACTTTGAGAAATCTTGGTTTTTATAGCTTCCAAGTCGCTCTTAGAGGCAAAATTGATACCCGATACATCTCCTGATACTCTCATCTGTATAGTAAAATCAACAGTTGGCTTTTCTTTTCGGCAAACTGCTGTGATGCTACCGTTGGCAGTTGTTATCTTTGTCAGGCAAGCAAATGCTTCCTCCTCGCTGTCCCAGTTATCCTCTATGTCGGAATACTTCAAGTCCACAATAGGCATATTGTCTGCACTGATAGATGTTACTGTTACAGTTTGTGTATAAGGAGCGGTATTGCTCCAGCCTGATGCGAGCAACGTGGTGTATAAAACAGCGCAATCAGTATTTATATCGACCTTGCCTTCAGCAATTACATTTGTGTCTTCTTCACCAATTAACCAGTGCTTTGTGTCTGAATCAATAGACGGTACAGGTGCTTTCAACGATAACAGCCAGTCAGCTTCACTGCCCGTGTAACCCTTTGCTACCGCCAACTCATAAGCCGACTTGCCATCATCTCCATTAGTACCATTTGTGCCATTAGAGACAGTAGCAGTAGTTGTTCCCGAGCTATCAGTCGCAGTTACCGTACAACCTGTTTCAGTCTGTGATACCGACAGCATAGCCGATGTACCATTAGATATATTCGCCGTTGTAGTACCCGAACTGTCTGTAACAGATATTGTTGCTCCAAGCTCAGTCTGTGTGACTTTTGCAGTAGGGGAGACACCATCAGCACCCTTGTCACCCTTTTCGCCCTGCTGTCCTGTCAAAGCAGTCCAATGAGTAGCATCAAACTCTGTTCCTGATGTGTGAGCTTCGGTACATTGATAAATAATTGTGCCGTAAACAACTAAATTATCAACAACATACGCTGTATTTGCGACCCAGCTTGGGATAGCACTATCGTTAATACACGTGATTACACCCTCCGAGCTGACCTTAATGGTCTCACCGTCTGGCTTAACACCGCCCAAAATCGTAGTGGTTGCTACAGGCAACGTATAAGGCTGCGCTTCGCTGCCCTTTATAACGCCGTTACTGTCGATAGTAATAGTTGTTCCATCGACTTTAACACCGCCAAGGACTGTAGTGCTTGCTGTTGGAAGCGTGTAAGTTGTTGCTCCGTGGATAGTACCATCTTCGTCAACAGTTATTGTACTGCCGTCAGGTTTAACTCCACCCAGAGCAGATGTAGTCGCTGCTGGGAGAGTATAATCGCTGCCCACTACCGTGTCTTCCCATGTTAATTTTCCTTCGCTATTCGTACCGAATTTATCAAGAATTTGCATATTTGTGTGTGTATGTACCTTGTCCAACATTTGATTAGACAGCATTTGCCAACTGATTTTTTTATCAACGTGATTAGATGTATTCAGAATAAATACATCTGCATCATTTAAACTTGTAATAGGGTCTAAATCGTAAATATATGCCATTATTCCACCGCCCTTTCTAACAATTCGGTCTTGTGATTTTTAATAACTTCAATATACTTACCATCATTAGTCTTATAATATTTATCATCAACTGTTCCAACATCTACAACATAAGTGTTGCTCAATAAGGACATTTCATATTGAGGATTGTATAGTTGTACACTAAATAAATAAGTCTGATTATCTTCTGGAATAGTATAAGTTATAACTTTGTAAGCATCTTCATCAAGCCACTCAAGATTAGCTGTTCCATCGGTATCAACGCTTTCTCCGATAAAGTTAGCTCTCATATATAACTTTACAAGAGATATTCCTATATCCTTGGATTTTACATATAACTTAATTTTATTACCGTCAATTTCATGTTTGAATATAACTGGTTTTTCAAGCATATACTTGTTTCTTGTCTCAGAGGATAAATCCGTCTTTTCATCAGTATAATAAGGTCTATAAATAGATAATCCCAAAGTCCATTCGTGATTTGAATAACCTATGCTTTTAATAGTATAAACATTGGTATCACCATTCATAGTCGTGTACTCAATGCTTCTGCCAACAACCATAGAGGGATATTGAAACTGAGCAATGTAAATACCCACGAGAGTTATGTCAAAGGTCTCATGTCCGTATAGACCTTTGTAACATTCCCACCTTGCTCTATTTCTACATTTTTCATCAGTGTCAAGCTCGGAACAATTAAATACTTTGCTTCTGATAACATCAAAGTTATACATAGCCCAATCACAATATCCATAATAATTACCGTCTTTACCATAGACCTCTGCATAACTTATAGTATCACTATCGGTATAACTTGCTCCTTCACTAATAACCAGTCTGCTATAATCTCTGTAGTGCATAATTAAGTCTCCATATAACAGGGGAGACTTCTTTTGTATTCTTAAATTATCTTGTTCATCTATCCAGTAAGTGTAATTCTGCATACTATCTTCGAGAATACTATTTAAAATATCACTGACTGAGCTACCCTCTTCAAATTCATAATACTTTACCGTATCAAAGAAATCTAAACCATCTATATAAATATTTTTAACAGGAACTTCCGAATTGTTCTGTCTAAAAAATGTATTATTCTTTTCAACAAACTGACGTATAAAATCAGATGTAATAGGTGTATTATTGGAAATATGAATACCTAATGGAAATCCTACTTCTCGTTGATTTCCCTCTTTGTCTGTTTCAAGATATCCTATCCTTGATGTAACAAGGCTACCGCCATATTCAGACTTAAAACTTCCAGAACAACCAATCAAAGACATTGTAAATGTGCTTGTGGTCGCATCATAGTCATATTTATCATCTGTAGGAATAAAGAAGCCAAAATCAACTCGTTTTTTAGTTCCGTCAGGCAATTCAAAATCACACATTAAGCGGTACATTACAGGATTCCAACCTACGTTGATAAAAGAACCTAATTCATCATCATAACCTGCGTATTGCAAATGTTCTCTTCGCATGAACCACATTTTACTGTCTTTAGGAACATGAAGTGTCACATTTGCACTTTGACGTGATTCACTATCTACACTTGCAGAATAAGACCAATCCACAACATTAGGGGAGAAGTCCTCATATTTTGCACTATTTACAATATCAGAACTATATTGATACGCCCTGAATATAACGTGGGTTATAACATTGGAATTATATTTTTTGGGATTGAAATAGTTTTCTTTGACAGGCTGGGCAATATCATAATGTAAATTAAAATTTTCTACAACACTCATACACTATTCACCAACTTAGTGCCACATTTCTGGCAATATACCGCAGTGGGTATAACAGTAGTATTGCATTTAGGACAGTGTAAAGGTTTTATATTATCCGATGTATAACGTTCTTCCGTCTGAACCCAACCACAAGACAATTTGTTATTGTATGCTACATCTACTGAAGTTTCGCAATTTAATTGTACCTCTGACTGAATCTCAACCGTCATTATCCAATCCTCGGATAGTTTTAACTTCTTAGGCTTTCCGTTATGTAACCACTCTGCAAGGGCAACTATCCAAGCCGTAGATGTGTCAAGATTGAAGTCTTCTTTACAAGCTCCCTCTGAATTATCAAGCCATAATCCGTTTATTGTGCCAGTCCAATATGAAGCTTCGCCATCTCGGATAGCATAAGGAAATTTGTTATTCTTTGAGACCTTAATATCAACTGCCCTGTTATGAGTATTGTCTTCGCTGATTTCAACATCAGTGTAAAAACAAAGACCAGTATCGTCCCAAATTTCAATTCCATTAAATTTCATTTTTATTCACCGTCCTTTTTATTTAAGTTGTTCTTCATATAGCCTATGACGCATTTCAGTCTGGAATTTGTTAAATTTTTCCTCATTCCAATCAGGGTCTTGTTTTACTTCTGATGATAATAAGGTTAAATAGTTTTTATAAACATTATTTGTAGATTTACCATCATAATTATGACTATACGCTGGAATACTATTAGTCATATATTTTTTTACATTCTCAATATCAATGTTATCAGATTTATAGTAATCGAGTACGACATTTATTTGAGAATCTCTATTTGAACCAGTTGTTTCATCAAGAAGTCTTTGTGAATAAGAGAGATTATGATAATCATATATTGAATGTGTCCACCCAGAATATTGGACATACCACCTACTGTGACCGTCATCTTTTATCATTAAACCGCACTGTCCATGTTCATCTTTTTCATCTCTTGTTATATACCATTCGCTAAGTGACCTCTTATTTATTGTCATTGCTATTTCATCTGCCGTTGGTCTGTTTTGATATTCTTCATATCCAATATCTGTTTCATAGGGATTATACACTCCGCCACCTACAGAAAAAGTCATATATATATTGTCATAAAAATACACGTTACCTGTACTAATCTGTATCCCACTATCGTCTGTCGTTATTCCCATTAATTGCAATTCTTGCTTATTAAGTGGTCGCTTTGATAGTGGGACGTTATACATATCTGCAACAATGGTATCATCATCATACAGGGACGCTTCACCATCTTCGTGTGGATATCCCCCATATGTCAAGTAATATCTTACTATTTTTCCGCTACAGGCAATCCATCTGTTTTTCTCATTTTGTTCTCCCATTATAGCATGAACAATGTTTATGCTACCCGAATATCCGTTGCTACATCTTTGTCTCACTAAAAGTTTGTTGTCTGAAAGTCTATACGTGTAATTTATTGTTTCTAATGAGCCATAAGACTTACTTGCATCAATCGTCCACTTATCGTTAGACCCAAAAGAGTCAAAGCCGTCATATAATTTGTGGTATCCATCATTACAATCTACAAGTTCTGCTCTTTGAATTAAGCCTTTAAGGTTGATTTTATAATATATTGTTTTATCCTCTTCAACGGTTATTGTAAACGGTTTCATGAGTTCGCACCCAGTAGCGGAAACAATTTGTTTTATAATATAAGTCCCTTTTTTCAGCATCAGCATAGGGGCAGTTATATTATTATCGTTTGACGAAGTATAACCAAAAAACGTAGGTGTGCCATTATAATTATTCCATTTAGAATTATTGCCTATTATCATATAATCATAATAAACATTTTCGTCATCAATACTAAATTTACCATTGACGTAATTATATGTTCCGATTTTTTGCTTTTTGTAATAATATTTTTTTGTTTCAGCATCATATCTATCAAACATTCGCATATATACTTCTCCTGAGTGGAGCACATATAGGCTTATGTTGTAATTTTGGTATGTCTCAAAAAGAGTATCAATAGTTTCTTCGTTAGGGATATTTTTAATAACACGGCGATACCAGCCATAATACATATGTGGCACTTTAGTTATACGATATGTTTCAATAACATATTCATCAATTTCCTCGGTTTCAGCTATTTCAGAAAAAGACATAGCATCACGCCACAATGAACAATCCGCAATGTTTCCATCAGTATCGTAGGCAACGAAAAATGAGCTTTCAGTATTAACGTTTCCTCCGATAGAACCATATTTTGCATGAGCCCAATCCGATGTGTTTTCCCGATATTTATCCCATAGTTTTTCTATAGTCATATTCGTCAATATTTTTTCATCAACCGTGTCAAAATAATCCACCATCATATGAAATGTGATATTGTAATATTCATCATTCTTCTTCACAGGCACATAAAACAAACTCGGCTCCATGTACGCTCTTGACCATCTTGTCAAAGTCTCCTTAACGTCCATCAAAATCCCTCCAAGCTCATAACACTGCCGTCAGGGAAAGTGATCGCTGTGACTTCTTCCGATGAGCTACCCTTATCCTTGACAGTCAAAGTAAATACCCTTGTCTCTTCCGTCTTGTCGGAAAGCAGCCAAGTCTCGGTTACTGTGCATTTCTCGGAGTCATATACAGCTTTCGATGGGTGGTCAAACTCATAGTCGGTTATAACCTCTGCATAAACCATATCTCTCTGATTACTGGGTATAAATATTCTCACACGCTGACCTACTGTAACAACATTACAATTTTCAGCAAGCACATTAAAAGTAGAAGCATTTGCGAATATCTGCCAACGTACTACTTTTTCACTATCATCTTTTATTGAACCTATTACTTTACCAATATAGGTCTTATCAAAATTAGATTTATTGATTTGTGAATTGTTTTTATGTATAAGTTCATTGGCACAATTTAAAATTTGTCTTTTGTAATCCATAACAATCCTTTCCTTACATTCTTAATAGTCTATATTTCAACTATATGCTTTTGTCGCTTATCAACAATATGTTTTGTTAAAACTTGTTAATATTATGGAATTTGCCGTAATATACAAAATTTCACTTGAAATTATTCTTAATATAGCATACAATATACTTATACAATACAACTCGTTACGGTGAAAAATGGAGCATAAAATGTGTAAAAAATCAAATGAAAACTACATAATAGACCTTCCGATAGATTACAGTGAATACACTGAAAAACAACAAAGATATTTAAAGAACAGATTGCTTGACCAAATACAATGGTATGATAAAAAAGCAAAACATAATCAAAAATACTACAAAGTTTTATCTGTCATATCTGTTATAATATCTTCTTCAATTCCAATATTAACACTTTTTGAAGAAAAACCATTAGTTAAAATATTGATTGCCATTGCTGGATCAGCCGTCTCGGTAATCACCTATATAATAAATATAAACACCTTTAAAGACTTATGGGTTCAATATCGCATGAATTGCGAGATGTTGAAAAGTGAAGCTTCAAAATTTATAAATAAAATACCGCCCTACAATTCTAACAACTCAGACGTGGCGTTTGATACCTTAGTTAGTAATTGTGAGCAGTATTTTACTAAAGAATTTTCAACATGGCAAAGCAAAGTAAGTCAATCTTCTACAGATTCGTAAGTCTTTTCAAAGATATCAGGTTTGCAAGGGTATTGTTCTCCATTCACACCCGTGATAATATAATCCCCAACAGATGCTATCATATCGCCCTCTAATGTGTGGATAACAATTTCCTTGTCAGTTTGATATGCCTCAATTACAACAGGCTTCTTACGATATTTTTTTACATTAGTATTCAAAATAATTCCTCCTTATGGAATTGTTTAAATTTTTATTTTAGAAAGGATGTTTTTTATGCCAGAATTAAAATGTTATGACTTGTTCATTAGCCATGCTTGGAGATACGGGGAAGACTACGATAAACTTACAAGTATGTTGGACAACGCCTTATACTTTAAATATCGTAATTATTCAGCACCAAAAGATAATCCGCTAATCAATCTCGATAAAACACCCGTTACAAACAAAACACAAATAAGAGAAGCAATTAAGCGAAAAATTAATCCTGTAAATTGCGTTTTAGTTATATCAGGAATGTATTATAACAACCGTGAATGGATGCAGTTTGAATTAGATTACGCAGTAGCAATGGGAAAACCTATCATTGCAATCAAACCTCGTGGAAATGTAAATATGCCAACAGAAGTTAGCTCCGTTGCAACTACAACTGTAAATTGGTACACAGATAGTATTGTTTCTGCAATAAGAACTTATTCGCTTTAAGCATAAAAATAAACAATAGAGCGTGAAGATAAGGTTCACGCTCTATTTTACTATATTTTTATACAAAAGTCAAACATCAAAAATGTTTAAACTTTAGCATTGCGTACTGCTTTTCCAAATTCATCAAAAGCAGTGCCAATTTCTTTAGTGACCACATTCCTAAATGCTTCAACAGTCTTTTTATCAGCACTACCTTCAACATTTACAGTAAGATTTACAACAGGTTTGTTATTTACGTTATTAACATTGCTGTTAGAAACATTGTTAATGGTATCACTCACAGACTTATTCATCTTGTCAACAATAGGATTATAACCACTATTAAACGCATTAGTAAGAGGACTAATATCCACTTTACCAGCATTAACAGCCATCATAAAATCAAAAAACGTGTCATAACCAGCAAAGCTTCCCTTTTTTGTCTTTTCGCTGTTATTGTGTTCCTGCCATTCTTCCTTAGAAGTAGCATAGACCTTGTGACCTAATCCCTCAACAACTTCACCATTGACCATAACTTGTTTCTTAGTAAGTTTACCTGTCTTAGGGTCAGCAACAAGATTAAAGCCACCTGCGACCATAGAATTATCAGTCTTATCCTTATCAGTATCAGCCTGAGTAACTATGTCTTTGAGAATAGAAGTCAAATCCTGTGTAGCAAGCGTGTTATTATCTACTGTACTTGAATACTTCGCAAAGGCAGAATAATCAAAAGTATAATCACCGTTAGGCTGTACCTTGACAACGCCTGTATCAATAGCTTTCTGGCGTTCAGTATCAGACAATTCAGACATTGCCTTAGATATATTGCCTGAAAATAAAAGCCTTCTAAGAAGTCCAGTATTAGAAGAAGTCTGTTTCTTGTCACCACCAAGCTGTTCATAAATCTTCTCAACAGCTTCATAGGTCTTTTCACCCTGTGTTTTCTGTTTTTCAAGATTATCCTTTACGTTATCGTAATAATCTTTAGCCGTGTCTTTCTGTTCCTCAAGGATATCCTTTTGGTCTTTAAGTACACTGATTTGTTCATCACGATAAGCTTCTTCAAGGTCTTTCTTACTTTCGTCAAGTTCTTCCTGTGCCTTTTTCTGATTTTCATTAGAAGTCTGTACAGACATTCCAGTTCCATCAAAATAAACGTAATTGTTCTTAGCATCTTCACGTTTAGCTTCGTCAAGAGCTTGCTCCTTTTCCTTAACAGCAAGTTGAGCATCCTTGATTTTCTTGATTCTGTCCTCAGTGTCCTTGACCTTTTCAAGCTCATCTATTTGCTTGTCAATAGCATCAATTTGCTTGTCATAGCTCTTTTCAATCTTATCAGAAAGTTCATCTACTTTATCAATACGCTCATCCATCATATCAGAATAATCGTCTTTGAGTTCACTGATATAATCCTTTTCAGATTCGATTTCCTTCTTATTGATATCGATAAGCTTGTCATTAAGACTGTCAAGGTCATCTATAAGTGCCTCTATATCGTCAGTGTCACCACTTATAGTACCGTTTCTGATACCGTCAATTCTTGCCTGAGTTTCGGTAATAGCCTTGTTTATCTGGTCACGGGCATAATCAAAGCTTGCGGTAACTGTAAGCTCGTTGCCGTCTCCGTCCTTGTAACTGTCAAGAGCCTTGTCAGCCAGCTTTTCAAGGTTGTCAATTTTCTTGTCGAAGAGCTTTTGCTCACGGTCGGTACGATACTTGTAAACCTCTTCTTCGTACTTGTTATACTCGTCCTGATACTTTGTAAGGTCGGAGAAATAGTGCTTGTATGCACCGTCAAGCCAGTTTATGTACTGCTCTTCAGAGATTTGATTCATAGTAAGAAGATGTTGCTTCTCACTATACTCTTTTTCAAATTGCTCTTTCCAAGGGTCAGACGATGACGAACTACTGCTTTGGCTTGGAGCATAATTGCCAATACTATTTATTAAACCCTCGTATTGAGACATCATCTCATAATACTCAGCCATATTTTTAGACTTTTCAGCAATTTCAAGACGAATTGCTTCACGCCTTGTTTCATTAGCAGTAGCCATTTCACGTTGTAATTCAGCAACGGCAGTAGCTTCATCTTTATACTTTTGTTCAATTTCAGACTTTTCTTTAGCCAAATTGAATTTAAGTTCTAATTGTTTCTGAATATTAAGATTTTCTACAGCTTGCTTATTAAGAGTAATCGCACCGGTTTCTTTGTCATAAACTAATGCACTTGCATAACCAGCATCGGTAAGTTCAATAACTGTGCTACTTGCAAGCTTGCCATATTTAGATTGTTCTTCTAAGGCATCTGTTACAGTTTTCTGATTTTTAACATATGTATTTGCTGATTTGGAATAATCCTCTACAGCCTGTAACATATCATCAATAGACTTAGTATCTGTTTCGACAGCTATCTTATTATTAGGGTCAGCCTTAAAATCCGCTATTGCTTTCTCCGCACCCTCGATACCATTTTTAAATGGGTCTTCGATTTTATTAACAAGAATATCAAGGTCTGCATTATCAAGAGAGTTTATTAAAGCAAGTTTCATTCCTTCTGTTGCCGAATTGATAGTATCGCTTATACCAAACTTTGATTTTGCAAGGTTAAGATTATTGAAATACTCGGCATAATCAGGAAATTGTTCTTCGGCAAGATTAAGAAGATTTTGTTCAAGAACTTTATCGCCATCAGCAGTTTCAAGAAGTCCATTTCTCCAAGCAAGATAAGTTTCTTTGCCAACATCTTCAACCTTATTATTATTTACATAGTCAGCAAAATAATTCTCAGCAGTGAATTTATAACCAGTTTCATAGATTTCTTGATTTTCATCAAGAATTTTCTTAATTGCTTCACTTTCCTTGTTTAAACCATCAAGAAGGTTCTGCTCACTCCGGGTTAAATTCTTGCTGTTACCTAATTTAGTAATGATTTTTTGCAGATTTTCATATTTCTCAATAAGGGTATCTCCAGCTACTTCAAAAAATGTATTTCCTTCTGCTCCTATATCATAAATATTACTAAATAAATCCTTGACACTATCTCTAACATCTTCTTCGTTTATGCGTTTAAAAACAGCTGAGTGTATTCTACCATCTGTAGCCTTATCGTAGTTTATATTATTTATTTTACTTTTAGCCTTGTTAAACGCATTTTTATTTGTACCTAACCAATTACCACGTTCTTCTTGAGATTTTAAAGCTATTTCCTTTTCAAGAAGTTCAATTCCATTTTCTCTTTCAAGATTTAAGTCTTCGAGATGTTCTTTTTCAATACCATATGTCTCAATAAGTTCTTGCTTTATTTCATTGAGCTGTTCATTTTTTGTTTTTTCGCTATCAGTGCTATCAACAATCTCGATATATTTCTTTTTAAGGTCATCGAGCGATTTGATTTGCTCCTGTGTCTTTTCAGCTGATTCTTTAGCTTGTTCAGCAAGTTCTTTTTCAGTAACAATTACCGTATCTAACCATGAAATCAAAGCACTTATACCAGCGGATAATCCCCAAGTTAAAGCAGCATTAAGAGCCATAGTGACAGCTCGAAGACCTATAGTTTTTGCTGTTGTAATTGCTAACTGCGTACCATAACCAACAAGAGATGCTTTAGCACCATCAAGACCGCCTAAATAATTACCGAGCTGAGTATTACTCTGACCAACTGCTTTTGCAAATGCCTTTGCATTATCTGTGCCAGATTGTTGGGCTTGGTTAAACAAAGTCATTGTTGATTTTACATTGGCAAAACCTTTAGTATTACCATCAAGAATTGCAGCGTAAACACCCTCAACACTTGCTTTTGCAGAAGCACCCTTTTCAGCGAGTTCTTGAAAATATAGAGAAACATTTGAGTTTAATGATGATGCTCCGTCTAAAAAGCTTTCCCATCTACTACCAAAATTTTGCTGAGAATTTAATCTATTAAACCCGTCAACAAAATTTTCAATATTAGACGATGCTAAATCAAATCCATTTGAAACCGATTGTACTTTGTTAAATACAGTTGTTAGATTATTGTCAACGACCTTAAATACCATATATAATTTTTACGTTTTGAATAAAAATTATAAAATATTGACATTTTTTCTAATTTATGATATATTTAATAAAAGGAGTTGGTTTTATGGATAACAAACAAGCTTTTTTGAGTTATTGCCCTAAATGTGGACATCAGGGCATATTTGAGAATGGCAATGAAAAATGCCCATATTGTAATACTAAAGAATTACCAACAGAGTATGATTGGGATGAGTGGTTATTTGGAAATAAATATCCTAAAAACTTAGATGAAATAATCTTTAATGATTACATCAAGTCCAATCCACTCTTCGATGAAGAACTCTACAATAAAAGGGTAGGGGTAGAAAAAGCCCAGCAGCAAGCTACTCTTGATATGATGCGTATGGAAAAACAACAAGCTCAAAGAGCTAATGTTCCTAAGTGCCCTACCTGTGGCTCAACTAACGTAGAAAGAATATCTACAGCTCAAAAAGCTTTTGGCTTTGCTTTGGTTGGATTATTTAGTAGTAACTTAGGTAAAACTATGCACTGTAAGAACTGCGGATATAAGTGGTAAAAGGTAATAAATAAAGACCTACTTTAATAAATAAGTAGGTCTTTATTTATATTATATAAAATGTAAAATAAAATAAGAAAGCCCTATCTTAATCGATAAGGCTTTCTTTCCACAAAAAACTTGACTGGTAATATAAAATATTACCTCCACCAAGGACATCATTATTATTGATGTCCGACATCATTTATATTGTACCACATCATTTATTATTTGTCAAGTGCTTTTTTGACTTTTTCTGAAAAGAATTATATCCGAAAATCTCAACTTTTCTGTCTATTCTATCCAAAACTTCATAGTCAACACTGAAAAATTTATAATTTCCATTTAAATCAAAGAAATCTACTCTTAAATTACTAATTTGAGCAATATTAAAAACATTTGCCCATCTCACAATATTATCTTGCATTCCCCATATTTCTTCACCTTGTATTTTTATCCAATAATCAGAAGATTCTCTTTTTTGTTCTGTTATAGGATTATCACTTGAACTATCTAAAGGTATTACTAAAATTTGATTTATTTGCCTTAGACGTTTTAAAATTATTGCAGGGTGTCTTCCTCCAAATTCGCTACCAATATTAAAACCAAAATCTACCCATACAATATTACCACGTTTAAGAATCTTATCCTGCTCCTCGTTTAGAGAAAATTCTCGTTCTTTATTTATGGTATCAATATGATCGGATAGCGCAGAAAGATAATTTTTAGTACGTTTTATGTCTTGCTCATTTTTATCATCTGTATTGTTAACTAAATCTTGTAATTTAGAATTTACCTCATTTAACAAATCATACATTTTGACACTTCCTTGTTGATTTACTACTAAAATAATAGCACATTTATAAGTAAATGTCAATAATTACAAAAAATAATATATAATTATGTTAAAACAAACAATTCAATTTTGTGCATTTTACCAAAAATAAAAGTGGCTATTGACTTTTTGTGGCACATAAACTATAATATAATTGTGGCACAGAAAGTAGGTGAAAAAATGTCACCCAAAACAGGTAGACCACAAGTTGAAAAGCCTTTAATCATTGAAATCAAAGCAAGAATTGATAAAGACACAAACGATAAGTTAATCAGATATTGCAAAGATAACAATGTTACACGTACAGATGTCGTGAGAAAAGGAATACAACTTGTCCTCCAAGAAAATAAATAACGGCAATGTTGCACCGTGGAAAGTAACACATTACCGTTACATATCTGACAGATTTCTCTATCAAATACATTGTACCATAGATAGAGAGTTCTTGTCAAGTCAAATTGATAAGGAGTTTTATTTATGCAAGAGATTATGAATTTTGAAGGCAATGATGTAGAGGTCATTCAAAATGAAAATGGCGAACCCTTATTCGAGATTTATGACATAAATTTTTTTAAAAACTCTTGACAAGTGTCCGTACATATGTTATTATAAATGTACGGACATAAAGGAGGTATATAACAATGTCCCCAAAAGGCAGACCAACGCAAGAAAAACGTGATAAACGCTTTGAAATTCGACTTTCGGAAGAAACTTATAAAACACTTGAAGAATGCTCCGAAAAACTCAAAATTACAAAAGCAGAAGTTATACACAAAGGGATTGCAATGGTTAAAAAAGAAGTAGATACGTCAAAGAAATAAGCTGTTGCTCCACTACCAATGAAACCAACAGCTTACAACCCAGACAGATTACTCTATCTGAAATCTATTATACATCAAATGGAGCTTTCTGTCAAGTTAAATTGAAAGGAAGTTATCACTATGAGCGAACTTACCATAGGAAATGTAAATGTTGTTATTAAAGAATATCAAGGTCAAAGAGTAGTGACCTTAAAAGATATTGATACTGTTCATCAAAGACCTGATGGAACAGCTCGGAGAAACTTTAATACCAACAAACAACACTTTATAGAGGGTGTAGATTACTTCAAAATTCAACCGAACGAAATTCGTACGGTTGGAATTACAAGTCCAAATGGCGGTACTGTTGTCACAGAAAGTGGTTATTTGATGTTAGTAAAATCATTTACTGACGATTTGTCATGGGACGTACAAAGAGAACTTGTTAATACCTATTTTAGAGTTAAAGAATTTTCTGTATCCAAAGCACCCTCGCTCCCATATACCTATATAGAGAAAACATTCCACGGAAGACCAGTTCTCACAGCATCCGATGTTTCAAATATTTATGGAATAAATTTAATCACCCTGTACAATCATATCAAGTCTGTTTTAATGCCAGACAGAGACTATTATTTATTGACCGGTGATGAACTCAAAGAATACAATAAAGAAAATCCTCAGTTATCCAAATGCAAGAAATCTTTGTTTGTAATCTATAATATGGGGTTATCACGCATTATTTCATATTATGAGCTTTACAACAGTGAATAGCACTTCCTTATGTTAATACATATGATGATACAATATAGAAAAATAGAAATAATTTTAATCATATACCTTTGCAGATGTGATTCTTTAGACTTTATTATATATTAAAAATAAAAGCGATTTGACCGTAGTTTACAATAAATTTACAAACATATAAATTTGGATAGATTTATCCCTACACTATCTATCATAGTGTCAAAACTAAGCAGGGATAATCTGCTTTGGAACTACTATGGGAGTTATCCATAGGTTAGAGTACACCTTTACCTTACCACAAGGCAGTTGTCATCTACTCGTTGAGCCTTCCGTGTCTCACGACAGGGCTTGGTTGCTGATTATACATTGTTGTACTATTACATAATAAGCAGACCGTAGCACTTGATTCCACTATAAAATCAAGCTTTTGTTTCAGCATAGTCCATCTGTGTTATTGTTTCTGAGTTTCCTCACTCTCATAATGCCTTGTTATGAGTAGTCACACAGCTTTAGCATTTTCCAGCAGTTTGACAACCTTATTTGAAAACGTGTTACATTCCCTATGCTTTATGTCTGTGGTAGCATAAGAACGGGCGTATTTAAGACTTAGTTCACCTACGTTTTTAAGACTTAATCCTGCAAAAATAGTAGGAATAAGCCCCATTTTGTCTGTTAATTTTGTTGTGAGTTCAAGTAAATTTGTGAATTGTGTAAGAATAGTATTAAGTGGCGATGCAACATCTGATATTGTATCAATAAATATAGTTGCACTTTCAATTAAAGACTTAAACAAATCGGAATTAGCAAATTCATTTACAAACTCCGTCCATTTGTTCTCCATCTTGTTCCACATACCTTCCCAAGATTCAGCAGTCTTTTGTGCTTCCTCTGTAGCCGACCCTTGACCCTTAGAATAGTAATCGAGCATTTTGTAATAACTATCTAAGTCAGAAAGTATCGCTGCTAATGTGTTAGCGTGATATTTTCCACCAATATCACTTAAAATATTAGCTCTTCGTGTATCACCCTCATCAAGACTTGTAAATGCAGCCGATAATTCTTTAATTAACTCAATAGGCGTTTTGAGTTTTTCAGAACCATTTACCATTTCAGTCATTGAAATATTTACAGAATCAAATGCCTCTTGAATAGGCTTAGACGTAGTATCCTGTAAGTTGATGAAGAGGGCTTTCAACGCATTACCAACTTCAGAACCAGACTCTCTTGTTTTAGAAACAACTACCGCTATAAGAGATGACAGTTCATCAATATTAACTCCATACTGAGCAGCAACAGAAGCAGCTTCAGATGTAGCATCAGCCATATCCTGCATACTTACAGCAGCATTATTTGTAATGTAGTTTTGACTCCTGCTGTTACTTTCATTTATAATAATTATAAATTACTGACCATATTATCTATATGGCGATTAAGAATTTCTTCTTAATTCTCACGTTTCATTGTTAGATTATTGCGTGAGAGCAGAGTATATCATCACCCTCGTTTTAACGTTAGGCTACAATTAATGTAGAAATATGCTATACATATTTGTGGTCTGCGTGTGCTATACGTCACCGTATAACAACTTACTCGTTACGGATTCTATATAAAATATCGTCTTCATTCCAGTCATCAGGAATATTTAATTGATGCTTTTTAAACCATTTACATAATTTACAAGTTTTGCATTTTTCTTTAAATAATTTAATATCCTTTTCTTTGTGGCAACAAATACATTTTTGAGTCACTGTATTCCTTTCCACCTTATTTTATATAGTCTTATCCTCGGAATTATGTATCTCTACGTTTTTTCCGATAAAAGCAGACTTCAACCATATATATTTCTATATATGAGGACTTTTATGTTAATCCAAAACTGCATTCAATTTCTCGATGCTGCCACCCAGATCATATGCAGCATCGGTCGCTATAAGATAGTCATTAGCAGCATCAGAAGTTAAATCACCAGCTGATTGTGCAAGTATAGAAAGTTCAGACATTTCAGGAGCATTTTGGAAACCAGCTCTATACATTTCCTGCACACCAGTTAAATAGTCACTTGCTTTTTTACCATACTTGCTTGCTGATTCAAATGATGTTTTGCCAAGTTTAGCGAGAGCCTCAGTTGTTAAATCAGAAGTCTTAGAAATCTCAGTTAAAATAGTATCTATTTCTTTTAGTTCTGTAATGGCATTTCTTATATCCATTACGAAAGTAGATACTAAGGAAGTTAAACTCATCCAAGATGAAAATTTCTTTAAGTTAGCCCAAAGCTTATCAAAAATAGTTCCACCTTCAAGACCTAAAGATTTAGCTTCTGCTTTAATGTTTCTAAAATTTGCGACAATTTTTTGAAAATCATCATTATTAGCACAATGTGAAAGCTGTAAAAGCATATTCTCAATCTCTTGAGAAAAAGTTTTTCCATTTGATGTAAGCTGATTGCTTTGTATTGCTTTTGAATTGGAGTCTTTATATGTATTGATTTCAGCAGTAAGTTTCTTTATACGTTGCGTAAGCAGTTCTGCCTGTTGTGCTTGTCTCTGCATTGAATTATCAGTTATCATTTGTTGATTTAATGCAGAAAATTTAGCTCTTGCAATGTCAAATTGATTAAGAAATTTGGTGAGACCTTCGGTATCATTAGTTCCAATATTTTGAATTGCTGCATTTAACTCATCAAGATCAGCTTTCATTTCTGATATAGGAACTTTACTGCCTTGAATTTTAGCTCCAAATTGAGCAAGTTTTTGAATATTTTCAGTTTTAATAGTCGAGACATCACGAGTTCTCAATTCTTCTGCTGCATTTTCAGCATTTCTGAAAGCACGCTCCAAATCCTGCAAAGTAGAAATTTCCTTTTCAGCATTTGCTTTCATTACGGCAAAAGTGGTACTATCGGCATTTTTAACTGTATCAATAGCTTGTTCTACTTTAATATATTGTTCTGCTAATTTTTCTTTATTGCTTTCATCTTTTATAGGTTTCGAAGCATTTAAATCCTCTATACGGCTTTTTATTTTAGCATAAGTAGATTCAAGCTTAATTGCAGAAGCATTGGCTCTTTCTTGTGCTATAACCACTTTATTGATATTTTCAGAATAACGAATAACCTGTTCATTATCTTCTGAATCATAAACTATAGTTTTGCTTCTCCCAGTTGCTCTATCAGAATAAGTTTCAGTCTTTGCAAGTTGATTGTCAGAAGCATCAGTTATAACTGACTTTTTTGCTAACGCAAGGTCTTCATAGGCATCCGTTTGGATTTTTATAGCCTGCGTTTCCTTATCAATTATTTCTGTGGTAGCTTTAGTAACAGTTTGTGTTTCTTTAGCTGACTGTGTAGCAGTCTGTTCAAGATTTTTATACTCACTAATAGCCTGATAAATAGACATTACAAGCCTGTTATCAAAGTTTTTGTCAGCGACTATACTGTCACTCTTAATAGTATTTCTGATACTATCCATAAGGTTCTGATAACTGTCTATAATAACACTCTTATTCTCAGGAGTAAGCTTTAAAGCTTGAACTAATTCATTGGCGGCACCTGTAACATCTTTTCCCGAAAAGCCAAGATTTTTAAGATTATTTTTAAATCCATTAAGGTCAACATTATTTAACTGTTGTAATTTTCCAACAACAGCCTTAATAAGAGTATCTGTATCTTCAATAATTTTACCATCAACAGTAGGCTTAATAGTTAATCCATTGTTTGTACCAATAATTTTATTCTGAACGTTGGAAAGTGCAGTATTCAAACTGCTCGTATCAATCTGACCAATGTTTAATTTTAAATTCTTGCTGATTTCATCAAGTTGTGTCTGAATTTTTGTCTGCACTGTCGGAGTGTTTAATTTCAAATTTGAAAGAGAATTGCTTAAATCCAATTCGACTGGAACTCTTATTTTTAAATCATCAGCCATATTACTTTACCTCCAATCCTTGTTTTTTCAATCCTTGCTTTAAAGCTTTGACGTGATATTTATTATTTTTTAAATCTTCTCTTGTATTCTGAATAAAAGGTCGAGGAACACCATCATATTCCCAACTGTGAATATCATAACCCTTACCAGTTTCAATAACACCTGCTATTTCTTTATCTTTATTCTGTGAAGGGAAAACCTTATTGTCGATACCATATTCAGGCGCACCCAATGTATTATTTTCAACAACGAGTGTGTTTTTTTCAATAGAACTGTTAATATTATTTGGGTCTATCAAGCCACCATTATCTTCACGTCTCGTATATTGGTTAGGTAAATAAACATCATAAACGTCCCTTGCAATATGATCTATCATAACTTCTGTTACTGTATGTGAAACATCAGTAAGCAAAGCATAGTCAATTTTGTCTTTAAGAGCATTTTGTAATTCTTTCAAATTTTTACATACCACATCAATCACCCATCAGCAGTTCAATTACCTTGTTCATATCATTCTCAACACACTCCTGAGAAACAGAGCTATCAATACAAACATCAAATCTATCGCCATTCATAATGTTAATACTGATAATGCCAAGAATTGACTTGGCATTTATCTCACGATTTTCCATTATGAAATATACATTTGATTTGATATGTGTAACCTTTGCAACAAAATTCTTAGCAAAACGTGGAGTAATATCCTTATTTGCTGTAATAGTTTTCTTTACTGTAAACATATTACTTACCACCCTTACTTACAGAAATATTCCTTACAATTTCCTCATTCTCAGCTACTTCGGTAACAGTCTTGGGCTTTTTTGTAGCCTTCTTCTTGCCTTTAATAACACCATTATCCACCATAGCCTTAATAAGACTATCTGCTGTCACATTGTTTTTAAGTTTGCTCATAGCCTGTGCAATCGTCTTAACATCTTCTGAATTTGTTTCACTATAAGCATTACCGAGAGCATTTACAAAATTAGAAAGTTTAATAGCAAGATTTGCAATAGCATCATTAGCATCTGCCATAACCATACTTGCTGAGAGAAGCTTAATTCTGCGGTCAAGTTCCTCATTGATTGCATTTTCAATCATTTTAAGCTGACCTTTATTTATAGCATAATCACTATAAAGTTTTTCGTATTCATTATCATAAATCTCCGCAATATCATCAGACTTATACTCTATCTTACCATAGAACTTTGCTGTACAATACTGAACGAGAACGTCCTTATATCCCATACCATAAATAAGAGTATTATCTACTACATAATTGATAAACGCCTGCATCTCTGCAAATGTAAGTGTAATCATATCTGTTGCCATATTATTTTTCTCCTTATTACTTATTTTTAGATTTCTTTTCTATTTTACGTTTCTTTTCGAGTTCATCATATGTAATCCAATTATCTCCGTTTCCATTGCCATATTTAATACTACGACAATACCAATAAAAAGGAAGATTATAGTATTTATACTCAAAAAGTTTTTTCTTCAATTTTGCAGTTGTGTCAGGAAGTCCTTTAACATCTACAACTATTTTTCTTCCATCTGTAAAAGTGATAACATAATCAGCTACATACTTTATAGGTAATATCTTTTTTTCTTCAAAATTAACAAATCCTTCTTGTAAAATATAAGGAACTTGCATTTCGTATGAGACGATTTCGCCTGAACTTATCTTAGGCTCAATCCATTCAACAAGAAACTTCATTTCCGTCTCACTATCAAAAGTTATACCTTTATATGTGCGATTTGCCTTGCCTTTATCCGATAAATCAACATTATATTTAGATTTCTTCTTTGCCATTAGCCACCACGTTTCATAAATAACGTAAAAAATAGGGAAGACAACCAAAACAACGGCTGTCGCATTGGATTGTCCTCCCTATTTTTATTTACTTTTTCTTGTCAAACTTAGACTTATCATTACGTTCTGTTGATACAACTGTTCCTTCAGATATGATTTTTTTGATATCTCTTGTTATTGCAGGAAGAAACTTACTAAAATCACTATTGATAGTAATACCTATTTTAGCAAACTTATCAGTAGCTTCTTTTGCAGTTAAAACACCTTCCCTGTAATCACGGAGTATAACATAAATACTATAACAATCAGGAACATCAGCAACAGCTCTCCAGCTGTCTAACTTCTTACACTTGAAGCAATAATTATATTCATTACCACAAATCTGACAATTCTGTAGCATTATAAATCACCTCAAATTAGGTTGCAGGCTGGGGAACAATAATTCTAAACAGCTCCTTCTTATCAGAACAATAATCCTGAGAAGCAGAAAACTCAAAGGGGAAACTATCTTCTCTGCCAAAAGAAACAGTAGTAGAGGCAGAAAGTGTAGCATTGGGGAATACTACATAACCAGCATAAGCGGTAGAAACATCACAAATATCGTGACCAACTACTTCAATAAGCATCTCCTGTGCAGAAGAGAACTTATCGGCAGAGTTATAAACAGCGATTGCATTCTCAGAAGAATATTCATACTGAACATAAAGCTTATCCCCTTCTGCAAGATCTCCCTCCTTGAAAGTAATTGTCTTGGAAGCAGAAGTATATGTAAATACACCCTCACTTACAGCCTGACCCTGCTTAAAGGACTTCTTAACAGCTCCATCTCTGGTAAGAGTACAAACAGTAATTTTATAAACAGGAGTAGAAGAAGTACCACTATTTACAACATTATACTTACATACATAGGTTGTGAGGTCACTTGCACCCAGCTTCTTTTCCTCAATAGCAGGTACATTGATTGCATTACCAGAAGATGCAACAGTTTTACCCTCACCGTTAAACTGATAAGACATAAGGTTAAAATCCATCAGAGAGTTAGAAGCAGAGAAAGTAGCGGTCTTACCCTGAGACCACTTTGCAATAGGAGAACCCTTTGCGTCATTCTTAACAACTTCCTCAGAATCACACTGAAGAGAAGGGTCTTCAATCTGAGACACGAGCCAATACAGCTCACCTGTGGAAGCATTTCTGCCTATAACACGCTTACATTCATCAATGACAAAGTTATTAACATCAAAAGCCATTTTATTTGCTCCTTTCAAATTTTAAAAATATATAAAAAAAGAATTTAACTTAGATTTCGCATCCAGTCAAATTCTTTTTTATTTATTTTACTTGCATCAACAGTTCCAGCATAGATGCCTTGATACAAGTTTCTTGTGTTTTCAATTACATTTATTCGCTTAATACTATCATAAAAAGCGAATATAGGCATATTCCAAATTTCAGAATAACCATACTTAAAATCAGGGTGATTTACCAAAGAAGATACCAAACTCAATAGCTGAGATTTATATTTCTTTCTTGAAGCTGCTCTTAAATCATCATAAGCATACTCAATCATTTTTTGTTTGGTTAGTTCATTACCTACTCTTTGATATTTAGGGTCAGCTAAATTGTGCATTTTTCTAATTCGATTAGACAAAAGATTATAAACAGGCTCACTTATTGTTGAATTTTCATATTTTAAAACAATGTTTCCGTTATCTTCCGATACTTTATACTTTGAAAAATCAACATCGCCAAAAAGAATACTTGTTGATTCTTTTTTAAGACCATTTACAGTAAGACAAAACAACTGATAACTTGTAATTGTAGTAAAGTCAATGCCAATTTTATCAAGTTGGGCTATCACATCAAATGGTGTCATAATAAAAGAAGATATCATTGAAAAATATTCTTTTTCACCGTAATCTGCTATTTGTCCAATGGTAGGCTGTTTTATTTTTATATAATCAGTAACAGAATAATCTCCGCCACGATATATTTTTAATAAATCATTATTATTCATAATTTTACTCTTCACACAAATTATCGTTCATATCCTTACCCTTGAATACTAATTGTCGATAACGGTACTTCGTATTCAAATTTCCAGCTATGCTGCTTTCCAATTCTAATCTACCAAGTCCAAATCCTCTTGCATTGTTATATTTAATATCAAGCAATTCAGCAAGATAATCAATTCTTGTAGCTGATATACCAGCCATATTCAATTTCATATCATCTTGATGTGCAAGAATTGTAAAAGTTATAGTGGGGTAGGCGTATAATTTACTCCAAGTGTGAGTACGAATATCTATTTCAATACAAACATATGTAGTAACCTTGTCAATAGTATCAGGTATGTAATAATGAGGGAATAGTCTATGATAGACTAAATCTTCTCGTTCTTCTTCAGTAGTTCCGAGAACTTCAAGAAAGGTTTCATCATTCTGCAATTCCGAAAGAATACGATTTTTCCATTGACGTAAGCAAGAACTATTCAATATTACACACCTCCTACTATATCAATAAGCAGTTCACCGATATTGCCATTCACATCAGCACATTTTAATTTGATACTTGAACCTATGAGTAATTCATTATTAGAACACTTAATTTTGCACTTGTTATCAGTTGCAGTCATTGTGATATACTTATTCTGTTCAGTTACAGTTACAAGTTCCCAAGTAACAGTTTCAGCAGTATTAGCAGTAAATGTTTTAGCAGACCCACCTACACGAATTATAGGATTACCTGTATATGTAATTTCAATAGGTTGATTTATTTTAGGTTTAATATAATCACAAAGCCAATTTTCGATTGAATCAGTATCTGGATCATAAACATCTTCTGTAAATACAAGACAAATCACACGATTTTCACCATAGGATTCACTAACAGTATCTATTCTTGTAATTCTATACGGTAATGGATTTATGTCATTATAATCAATAAACATTCGTTTTGTACGATTAAGATATACTGTATTATCATCTAATGATGTATAAACTAAAAGCTGATTATATCCAAGTGTAAGAATTTTATCTCCTTCTTCACCTGTATTATACTGAGAAGCATTTTCAACGTGAAACGGCTGATAAATTATATTACCATCGCCGTCTTGCCATTTAGCTATGTAATTGCATAAATACAAAACTACTTTTTCATATACTTTGTTATTTGATGGCATAGTCATAATAAGCCAAATATTCCATCGTTTATAATCTTCATCATATATCTTTACATATTTATAATCAGATATTGTTCTTAATCTCGTTAATAATTGACGTTGCCAACCTTTAGTTTGTGTTTCGGGAGATACTCCTTGCAGAACACCTTCTGTTTCATATTCAAATTCAAATGAGTTATCATCATTATTAAATTTACCTTTGCAAAGAAAAATTTTACTTGATAATGGTGTATCTGTTAAAAAATCATCTACGCCAAGATTAGCATTAAACTCGAAATCATTAGTTTCTGTGCCTTCTGTGTAATGTGGTGAATTTATTAAATACCAATCTGCACTCATAAGCTCACCTCAATTATAAGCAGTAGGTAACAGCTTATCATAAAATTCTGCTATCTTTGTATCAACGTAATCCAACTCTTCTTTTGAGTGTGCTTTATCAGCACTAGTATTATTAAGCGTTAAATCTTTTCCAATTATATTAGTACGCTTTATTATCCTATCATACTGACGTTCACAATAATAACGCTTTATTGTGTAACCAAGTATTTGTATGTATAAATAAGGAAGTGGAATAAGATTTTCATTTTTATCATAATACAAAAATGAATCCGTGTCTTTGTCAAACACAAGCGGCTCTATTTCCCTTGAAAATTCTTCCACTGCCATACTAAACCATTGAAATACAAGGTCTGAACTGAGTTGAAATTTTTCTTGAAATGTGGCTTCAAAAACATTAACCACATTTATATATGTAGTGCTTGCTATTCTCACCACATCCTTTCTTTTATACTGTCATTCCACAAAGAGCTTCACATTCTCTTATTTTATTGAAATCATTAAATCCACACTCTCTAATGAGTTTAATAAGAAGAACCTTTTCTGCCTGAGTAGTAAATGTTTTATATATTTCGTTTCTAAAATCATCAAGACCGTTAATTGCAAAAATCTTCTTTACCTTATTCTTATCAATAAGTTCAGATGTGATGTCAAGATAATCTCTTGTTGCCTTATCGTCTATATAAATAGTAGCGTGAGTACCATCACCATCACCACGCAGAAGCTTATTGCCGTTTTCATACTGAGAAATTACCTCTGCACGAGATACACGGACAGAACCACCAGCATTAATATTTACTTCACCGTTAGATTCAATCTTATTAAATCCTACCATCCAATTAGCAAGATTTTTAAGTGTTATCTTTTCTTCCATACTAAGGGGCTTTGTTTCTGTAACTTCAACAGAGATTTCATCAGGAATTGTATTTTCAACGGTCTTTATATTATTAGACGTTTTTGCCATACTTACAATATATCCTTTCATAGATACTAATTAAGGGCTGTCAATCAACAGCCCTTAACAGCATTAAATTTTATAATTTATATTAAAGGTTTGTATCAGAGAGCATACCGATCTGGAACTCTCTACCCTTTGTAACATCAGTTGCAAACTCAATATCCATACGAGTGAGTATATGACCGGCTGTTATATCATTGCCACTGAATGTAGTCAGTCCACCTCTTGTCCAAGACTTAATAGGAGAACCATACTGACCACCAGTAGGAACAACAATGGCAAGACCTGCATCGAGCATAGTATCAAAATTATCGCCAGTAGCATTGAGAGAAGAATAATCATAAGGATTTGTCATCTCTGCAAGAATAGTTCCGTTATATGCACCGAGAATACCCTTTGTGCGAATATCTCTAAGGTCTTCCGCAGAAATGCCCTGTGTATAACCATATCTTGAAGAATTATATACAAATTCGGAGTTATAACCAGCCCAAGGAGTGAACTGCTGAAGAAGTGCATAATCACCAATTACGGTAGCACCTGTACCAAGTCGTCTTACCTTCTTGAGAACATCATCAACACCAGCCTTAGTGAGATCCGCACCCTCAAAGAAATACTTTACAGGAGTAGCGTTCTTAACAGCATTGTAAGCATTAGTTACAATAGCCTTCTTCATCTTATTGATGATATCAATTCTTACCTGATTCTTGCCCTCGTTCTCCTTAGACATATCACCAAGCATAAGTCTGCGATAATCAGTAGCCCAACCACCAGAAATAGTCTTTGTACCCACTGCATACTTTTCTCCCTTAATTGCAGGGAAAATTACGTCTGCATTAAGAGCCTGTTCACGAGACTTGTCACCAACAAGCTTCCAAGACTCTACTTCAATAGACTCATCATATCCAAGGGCTTCAAAATCACCAAATACAGCAAGATTCTGAATTTCTGCGGTAAGAAGAGGCTCAACAGAATACTTTCTAATAGTGTTAAGCTCTGCAAGAGACTTAGGATCACCATTAGCAATACCTGCACCAAGTTCCTTGAGTCTATTTACAACAGTATCAGTCTTCTTGCCATACTTGGATGTGTCCTTACCATCTGTGAGAGCAGAGAAAATTTCTACAATGGGAGAATTAGGCTTAATCTCATTTGTAAGAGTGACATCAGAATCACGTCTTACGTTGTTCATTTCAAAAGTCATATCCATAATTATTATTCATCCTTTCTTATATCTTACTTTACAACAACTTCAACAAGCACGCCGTTGCCATCAAAGTTAATCTTCTTAGCAACCTTGAAATATACACCACCTGAAGAAATACCAGTATTGTTCTCTACAATTTTGAGATTACCGTCTGTACCAGCAGCCATAAGAGTTGTGCCAGCAGTAATAGAAGTATAGGTCTCAGAAGAACCGTATGTAATACTATCAGGAGAAACCTGAAGATGCTTACCCTTCCAAGCAGATACGTCCCAAGCTGTGACAAGCTCACCAGCAGGAGTAACAAAATCCTTATAAGCATCATCACCCCTACCATAATTAGCAATAAGCTTAATACCAAGACCAGTTGTAGGTGCAGCAGCTACTACACCATTTGTAACAGTGCCAAGATAAAAGTTTTTTGTACCACCAGCAGCAGCCTTTACGGTGCCGTCACCGATACCAGTCTTTTCAATCTGAGAGATTTCATATACCTTAATCATTTAAAATTTCCACCTTTCTTAAATTAGTAAATAGAACCATCATCGTTACCATTCGCAGAAGTATCATCTACATCAGCAAAAATATCAATCTTCTTAGAGTTCTGTTCTGCGAGAACCTTTGCCTTTTCAGCCTCAGAAGCAATAGTAGCCTTACCAATACCCTCATAAATCTTAGCGGTAATAGAATTGATTTCAGACTTGATAGGGTCAGCATTAAATGCTTCGATTTCAGCCTTTGCGTACTCCTTCTGTTCATCTGTAAAATTAGCAAGAGCGGTATTCATTTCAGCAAGTCTCTTCTCTGCCTTCAATGCACCAAGTTCTTTTTCAAGAGCATCTCTTTCTGCATAGAAACCTTCTCTTTCAGTTTCCATATCCTGAATTGCCTTCTGAAGCTTCTCTATTTTATCAGACAGATCATTATTTTCATTTGTCTTAATTTCAAGAGCAGAATTAAGCTCAGTAATCTTTGACTCAAACTCCTCATTCTTACTATTACACTCAGAAATAGTAGCCTTAATGGAATCTGTAATCATACCAAGTGTTTTTTCGTCCATCGTTATGATTTCCTCCTCATTTTTATTATTTTTATTATTCAATTCAAGCAGTGAAGCTGTATGATCTGATGGCTGAACACCACAGCCAAGGAGAGCATATCCAGAAAATTCAAATTCAGTTGGTATTCTACCAATATCTTTATATCCATACAAGTAAACCAACGCAGGATTATTTTCTGTTCTTACAATTTCCACACTACCATAAATTGTTTCATTATTAGACAGCTTTTCAGATAAAAGGTCGATACAATCAGAATATCTCATATAGTCTAATGTACCTTCGCCTACAAAAACTTTTTTAGTTTCTCCGTCATCATCTGTAACTTCGTCTATATAAGCCTTATCAAAATGACCTATTGTAGTAGCGTTACTAAGTAGGGGAACGCCATCTTTGTATTGTCCTGTTTCACCGTGACCAAGAATATCTGTTTTGCTATCATCTGCAAATTCAACAGTAACGCTTGAACCGATAAGAGTATCCTTTACATTTTCAACATATTCATCTATCCAAGTAATACCATTATCATTATATTTTGTGCCTGTTTCATCAACAATACAAGATTTATCATAAATTTCAGCAAGAATAAGTTTAAATCTCTTATAGCCTGTCTTTTTTTCCTGTTTATTGTTAATTTCAAAAAGTTTCATTATAAATCACCACCTTTCCATCAACTTGTACTCGGTTTAGGCTGATTATTTGTGTTATTTCCTTGTGATATCAAAGTATTATCGTTTGTTGCATTTTCAACATTAGGTCTTCCACCTTTATCTTCTTCGTTTGAAATACCATCTCCTGACGAATTATAAGATGTTGGGTGAGGGGTGTACTTATCATCCCATTTTTCTGATTTTTCCATATCCATAAGTGATAGATAAGCATTTAAATCCCAGCCAACAGAGGAAATCCAAGCCGACTTGCTACCACAACCAGACATATAGAGCTCTTTATTCAAAGAAACAAATTTGTCTCTATTTACAAGACTTGTTGGGAGATAATAAATATCAATTTTATTATTTTTGTCTTTCACTATATTTTTGTTAATAACATAAGACAATTCATCTGCTATTTCAGTAACCCAAGTATAAATTTTACTAAACAGAAGTTCAAGACTAAGCTGCTGAGATGAATAATTTCCACTTTCACCATCAAGAAGACCTAATGCAAAGCCTAAACCCATTGCAATATTTGAATTAAGTTTAGGTTCAATTTCTTCATTCAGAATATCAACACTTGTATCAACTGAATCAATCTTTGTACCAGCAGCAACCGTAAAGAACGATGTTCCTCCACGATTATTTTTTGTCATTACTGCACTTTTAACTGTATTGTGCTGACTTTCTTGTTGTTCTCTTGTAAGACTACATCTACCTTCTTTGCCTTCTGGCAATGTTTGATAAATAATTTTATTATTTACCTCTCCAAGAACACTTCTTTTAGTAGTAGTAAGATAGTCATTATAAAAAATATCAATTAAAGCAGAAATTGTTATAGGTCTTCCATAGGGTTCACGTTTATCACTTTTGATTTTATGCACGACTGTTTTATTATTATCTAAAACAATCCAGTTACCAATAGTTTCTCCATTGCTCCATTTTTCATATCCATTACGAATTTCAAAAGGGTAACACTTTAATCTATTTGTTTTCTTCTCATTAGTGAATTGATTAAAATAATCCAAATTAAAGGCAATAACAGGTCGATTATTCTTATAACCTCTTATTTTTACATAGTCTACTGGAAGTGGAATCATAGCTACTGAAACATCAGAATTGTTCAGCTCCATAATGCTTGTAATTTCATAATCTGAAACATATTTTGTATTATCAGGACTTTGTGCTTGAATGTCAAAGTAATAATAACAAGCACCATCTAAACAATCTCTAAATAAAAAATCTCGTATGATATTCTTGTCGTGAATATCACATAAAACACTTTCTACCTTTTGCTTATTATCTTTGACTTTCTTTTTGCTTTTACCAGTTGAAGTAAGTATGTGTGAAAGGCAGGGGAGAGATACTATATAATCAACTGCATTTGACACAATAGGATTTGTATTATATACTCTACGACTAAGTTTTCTTATTTGCTCATTATTTGCAATAGGATCGGATAGTATATCTTTGATTTGTTCAGGAGTATAACAAGAAAATAAATCGAAATTCATATTTGCATATACAATATTATTCCATTGTGAATTATATTCATAAGAGGGTTCTTTGTTTTCTATATCACTCATAATTTCACCGCCTTTCTATTATTTTTAGATACTTAGTTTATGAAAGTTGCATAATCATAATCAGAATTATCTATCTCTTGAGCAAATTTGTTTATATACCATAACATATAAATCATAGCAGATACTCGGTCTTTATCTATTTTTTTTACAACCTTATCAATAGTAATTCCACCATTATTAAGGTGCTTCATTTTTAGATTAGCCGCTTCTTCTATAAAGGCATCAGTTTCCATAAACGGTCTGACATTATCGTCAAATTTATCCCATTCGCTATCTTCAAAATCACAATCCTGACGTTTTTCAAGAAGTTTTAATTTTCCACTATCTACCATATCTATAAATATTGTTACTATTTCACTCTGACAACTTTGTGCTTTGAGGTTATATAATACTTTTGGAGAATTAGGTATTTCTGGTGTATTATCATCGTTCATTGTATCCCAACAACCTATGCTTTCTTCTGTTATAGGGTCAAACGATTCCTTCAACAACTCATCAATTAAACCTGCACCAAGACCATTACCATCTACAACAACAGCTTTGGCATTGTACTTTTTGAATATCTGTTTTACTTTAATTGCTTGTGCTGTGAAGTTTAATATATTAGGAATTTTAATAATATTTACAACATCAATAGATACAATTCTGCTTTTATCAGCACTTCTTCTCACTTTACCAACAACAACAGACGATTGGTTATTTGATGTTTTCTGACTTCGTGCTACATCAACTCCAAGGTAATATTCATCTGTTTCGTTCTTTGATTCTATCACTGCTTCCGTAAGAGTACGACAATTCATCAACCTATTTATATTTACTAATGCTCCATCAGAGCAACCAACCCATTCTTGTTCATAGTTTTGTGCAAAAGCAACAACTGATGAATTTTTCTTTTTTGAAAGTATTTTACTTTTGTTACTACCTCTTCCATACCAACACGGAAGTTGCCAGTTACTTCCAAGAACAATTTTCCCCTTCAAATTTTCCATATCATCAATCATAGTAATACTACGTTGATATTCGTCAGAACCTCTAAATCCTGCTGTTGTGAAAAAATGAATTTGCTGATTTAACTCCATAGGGTCAACGATTGCCAGTTTTCCAACTGTAAGTCTGGGAACTTCAACAACAGGTTCAAGTGCATCTTGAAATAATACATTATTCAATAAAGCTGACTCCTCTATCTTTAAACGTCTACGTCGTTGTCCTTTAGTAGACTGAGCGTTAGCAATAGCATCAATAGTTGAACCATTCTTAAATTCAATAAATGCGTTACCTTTAGAAAACTTGGGGTCATCTTGAAGTTCATTTTTTAATAATGGATATAATTTTGATATTTCATTCCATTTTGCTTTAAGCAAATCAGCAGCGTTCTCTTTTGTCTGTGCCGACAATGCTAATTCAATGTTAGGGAAAAGCATAGCTACAACAACCATTGATAAAACCTCATCAAATGTTTTACCATAACCACGAGAAAATACCCCATACATACTCATAAATCTTACATCACAACGCAAAAAAATTCGTTGATCTAAATGTAGATTTATACCGCCTGTTTCGGGCTTCATTAAGTCCAAAAGTAAATCAGGATAGAATTTTGCCCAACTTATAAAATTATAATAGTTATGAAGATTTTTACCAAAGATACTATCACTATTTTTTTCAAACTCTTTTATTCTCTGCTCATTCATTCGTCATCACCGTTTTTATAATCCTTTGGTAATTTTATAAATGTTTCAACAGAAGGTCTGTTTTTTTTAGAGGTATCATCCGTAAAAATCCCATAGGGGTCTCCATATTGAGATAAATAATCATCTTTCATCTTATCATAAAAAGCATATACATCTTTATATTCGCACAATGGAAGCCCTTTAAGCCTACGGCAATAGTTAATATAACACCAAATAATAAAATCTGGTGCATCATTGGGCTGGTATCTAAATCTTGGTAAGATTTCAACAATATCTACTGCTTGCTCACAAGCTTTGGATATTTCGGAGATACAAGTTACACCACCTTGTAAATCAGCTTGTGTGAGTTGTTTGGGTGTAAGTTTTGCTTTATCGGCAGCTTCTTGTGCTGCTTTGTTCCATTTGTCCGCAGATCCTACGTCCCCTTGTGCAGTGGCTTCCTCTTCTTTTACTTTAAAACGTACATATGTAGCGAGTGCTTCTTCGTGCAAATTTGTTTGTATAGAATAATTTTCTTTGAGTTTGTTGAACTTTTTAACCATTTTTCTATACTGCGTTTTTGTATATCCATCACCAAACAAATCTAAAACATCATCGGTTACTACAAAGTCATCGACTTGCTTTACATACACTTCCTCATTCTTATTAACGGTCTTACCGGTTGTTGTAACTGCCGAAGAAACAGTTTTACCTTGAGATAAAAGATTTATAGAATCGAGAAATCCCAATTTTGAGTATTGCGGTAAAGTTCCTATATTTTTAAAATAACACCCTATAATATCAGTTCTACCTTTTCCAAGTTCAACCGATTTTTGTACTTCTTTTATAGCAGAGTCCAAAGCTTCTGGAACATAAGGCTTATCCATCAACATTAACTTCTGTTTAAACATTTCAACGTTTATAGTTCCATCTGAATTGCAAGACCCTGTTTTAATACAATTTTTACAAATATCGTAAGTTTTACCATCGCTTGAAACAGATGATATTTTGGAGGGCGATGATGAACTCACAACGTAGAATTGTGATAAATTTTTTTCTTTTCCACATTCTCGACATACTTTTTTTCCAACAGGTGCTTTAGCTCGTTTTTTTTGTGGCATTATCCCACCTCCAATTTTTATTAATTTGGTCATCCTTAATTCCTAACACGGAACTTCAGATATTAATAAAAGCACCATTTTGTGACAAATGATGCTTCGTTTTATATTGTGTGGGTAAACCACTATGTCTTTTAATGTGTCTGCTGTGAAACGAGGTTATCCTTCAAATCCAAACATATCATTTATGACATCTTCATCTTTGTTCTTTAAGTATCCTTGGGTTGTTCCCACGTCTGTATGATGTGCCACTACTCGGACGTGATCTAAATCAAACACCTTATTAGTTCCATCTGGATTTTTAAGCCTTTCATCCTGACCGGTAGATAAGCACTCCAAACGAGAATGTCTTATACTATGTGGAAATATATTAACTTCTTCACCACGAATTTCAGATAATATCTTTGAGCATTTTAATATACGATTGTAAAGGGCATCTTTGGTCACTTCCACCTTATTCTTACCGTGTCCGTTAATCCAAAGGCTTTCAATATCATCATCTCCACGTTCTTCAAGATATTGACGTATTAACTCCTTAGTGTCGTTTAGATAAACAAGAGGAAATGTCTTACCACGCTTTCCTTTAACGATATTTGTCTTGTTTCCATCAAGTAATCCTGTTTTCTTAACTTGGTATATTTCATTTCTTCTGCCAGCAGAATCATAACTTAAACTCCATAAAACTGCTGTCTGTAAATCGCCCATTTCAACAAGCTTATCTCTAACTGCTATAAATTCTTTAAACGTAAAGAAAAAATCGTCATCATTAGTTTTAACTCGTTCCCTCGGAAGACCTTTTACCTTTTTAGCATAATTGACATCATAATTATATTCATCATCCTCTTCACAGTAAGTAAGCATACTGTTTACGGTCGCTTTAAGTCTATTTACTCTATTCGCCGACATATTACAATCTTCAGAAAGCCAAATACTCATATTTCTGAAATCTTTTTTACTCATTTCAAGAATAGATTTATTTTTATGGTGAAGTAATACATAAATCAAAATAAACCTTCCATCTTGAAAATAAGCTTCAATCGTAGAATTAGCTTTCTTTTGCTGTCTATATTCAGCAAGAAAATCTTCAAGTATAGCTTTGTTTTCGGGATTTACTTGTTCCCAAAGTTCAGGAGTATAAACCCTATTATAAACACCTCTACTACGAGCCAATTTCATCCCGTCCTTTCCAACTTTTAAATAATTATTTTCTCAGAACCATTATGGTAGGGTAGAGTTTAATGTCGTACCACCCTCGACTGGACAAATAAACTTCACAAACGGTAGTGAAAATGGGAAAAATGCAAGCATCTTTCTTACAAACAAGTTTATTACTGTTTTATATTTTCCGTTTTTACCATTTATTTTAAGAGTGTTGGTATCACTTCATATTCGATTTAGTCATTTTGATACACATATCTACTTTGACCGTAGTTGTCCGCAGACAGAGTTACTAACAGCAGATTATCGAGAACTGCCTACTTGGTGTAAACACAAACGTATTAAATCTGTGTTTACATATAACATACTTATAAACGCCCATTCTGATAAATCAGAATCCAATTACTTCAGTATGTCTATTCTATCCGTACTATCTCGAATGGATAATCTTAATAGGTTTCTTGCACACGTTAGAATAAAGTTTTTACAAGGCATCATATCCATTTACTCTTATCCTTGTCGTCAGACGAATAGTGTTAGTCAAACACTTTGTCAACTATTGTTAATACAAATGCTCATAGCTATGTATAACACCAAAAACTATAATCATCATAATTTGAGGCATCTGATTAAATTTGACCATAATATAATCGTACACTCACGATGGTTATTACAAAAACCTTCATTGACAGTGATTTTTACTATTGGGTGCGAGCTTACGACTTGAACGTAAATCTAAGGTTTATGAGACCCTAATCCTACCATTAGACCAACTCGCCATAAAAGAGTTTTGTCATATCACTTGGATAACTCTAAACCAAGCCCACCAATCACACATTATAAAATGTGACCGCTTCGCTGATATGCCTACTAAGCGATATAAAACCTGACATATTATTTATAGACGTAATCATAAACGTCTGCCCCAGACGTCCAATAAGGTTGGTTGACTTCTTGTAAGGCATAAAATAAAAAGACAGTGAGCTACTATTGCAACCCACCGTCTTAATATTATTATTTAATTATTCTTCAACAGAGAACACCGTTCCAAGACCATCAAGATAATTATACATATCTGCATCAATATCAGATGCTACATAATAAAAATCTGCCTCACTAGCATAATATCTTTCAGACTTGTCATTAAAAGCTTTTTCTACCCAAAGTGTAGGTATTTTATCAAAGCAATCTACAACAATATAGTATTCACCGCAGTAATCAATAGCATCATAATCAAGGAGCTGAATATCTATATCGTCAATGTTCATCATTGCTTTGATAATAGGCTTTGCGATATCACCCTGTGCGACTATAGATACATTTATCTTCTGCTTAACGTCATTAAGTATATCACCAACTAACATTTCTGTTGTAGGATATGTATTATGGGACTTTACCTTTAACATATAATTACCCCCGAATTACTTACTTTCAGCAACTGTATCCTTGAATATCTTACCTGCCTTAAAAGAAGGTACATTCTTCTCTGCTATTTCAATAGGCTTTCCAGTAGAGGGATTCACACCTGTTCTCGCAGTTCTCTTATGCTTTTCAAAAGCACCAAAACCGACAAAATTTACTCTCTCACCAGCAGCAACACTATCAACAATAGTATCAAGAATCACTGTAAGTACCTCATCAATCTGTGCCTTAGAAAGCTCTGAGTTCTCTCTAACCTTTGTAATAAATTCAGCCTTTGTCATATATTTTAATTTCCTTTCAATATCAATAAATTTTAGTCTGCCATCAGACTATAAATACACCTATCAGAACCGTCATAAACAATAAAGTTCTGACTTGGTTTTGTTATCTTACGCAATGAAACGGCGTAATCATCACTTCCACACAAATTACCATTAACAGTAACAAACACATCACAATCGTTTATATCCTTATAAGAATGTGTATGTCCAAGGTGAATTTCCTTTGGAAGTTTCTTATATACATTTGTAAAATCAGAAATTACAGTGGCAAGTTTATCATTCTGACCGTGTGCGACACAAATCAGGTCGCCATTAATTTCATAAGACGCAAAATCAAGACCGTGAGATGTAATAAGAGTTACACGCTTATCAAGTCTAAGCCTGAGAAATTCAGGAATAAGCATCTCGAACGACTCTTTTGTGGCACAAGCCTTCTTATCAGCGAAGCAACGTCCATGATTTCCTAATGTGGTGACAACCTTAACATCCTCATAATATGGGATAAGCTTGTTTATAACCTGTGCAAGAAGTTCAGAAATACCTACTATCTGAGTGATAATATCAGCTTCTTCAACATTTCTTGACGATATATTTATAATACCGTCCAACATATCACCATTTATTTCAACAATGAGGTCTGTAACACCGTGTTTCTTGCTCTTAGCAATAATCTTATCTACAATGATATTAGCACGTTCAACAGCAACATCTAAATCATAATAATTCCACTGATTATCTATTAGCTTACCATAGTGCCAATCTGAAAACTGTGCAATACCATAAACTCTTTCTGATTTTGTGCTTGACTTAAAATCATTCAACTTAATAGGTCTTAAATTCTTGATTTCTTCTTTGAGAACGTCTGTGAGTGTTTCAAATCTTGCTTCATCACGCAAAATTTTTCTCTTTTCTCTGAGAATGTCTGCATTTTTGCAACGTTCTTTATATACTTCATTTCTTAAAATTTCAAGACGTTCCTGTTCTTCAGTAGAACAACCCTCGGCAATCTTATTGATGAAATACTTATATACAGCATATCCACCATAGCGACCGCCAGTAAATGATTTTCTAAGTACATCCGGGTGAGTATTAGTATTTAACTCATCAACCATATCCACCCAAGTTTTATTGTTCAGAGGATTATCCACCTTGTCTACAAGGTATTCAAGCTCCTCTTCATATGTAGAAAAATTTATATTAAGTCCTCCCTTTACAGTTCCTCACCATAAGAAACTGAAATCTTAACATCGGGCTTACCTACAAAATCCTTAATAAAGTCAGCAAGCACAACAGGCTCTTCCATATCTTCTACCTCGATAGTAATTATACCGTCATCAGTAGAAATAAGACCCTTTACGTCACAACTATATTTTCTGTTAATTTTTGAAGCCATTTATTTATTCTCCTTGCATTATTCTAATTCATCTGCATAGTTACTTATCCAACCACGATAATTATGCGTGAGCTGACACACAGCACACCTTTCATCTTTTGCAAAATGATTAAGATAACGTACAAAACCACTGTTCTGAGGGTTACTATATAAATCAATCTGTCCTGAGTGACCTATAACGATCACCTTACAATTATCGTGTATTCTTGTAAGCACCTTTTTTAACTCATCGGTGTAATAATTCTGTGCCTCATCAACAATAACAATTTTATTTTCAAAATTACAACCACGCAAAAACGTGTGTGTCATGCATTCTATATATGCAGTGCCATTCTTTTCGTTCATTATGTCTGAATACATAGCTGTATTTAGATTTACACCTATCTTTTCTAAAGCCTGATAAAAAGGCTCAAAATAGGGTTCACTTTTTTCTTCAATCGAGCCTTTAAGAAAACCCTGTTTCTGTTCTTGTGTAGGAGCAGCAATAAATACAATGCCATTATACCTTCCAAATTTAACAAGAAGATCTGCTGTTGCAGTTGCTATTGTTGTTTTACCCGTTCCTGCTCTTGCATTACAAAATACTATAAGTTTATCTTTGTTCCAAATAGCATCTCTAAACGCCTTTTGCTCATCATCAAGTGTTAATCCAAAGAAAGGATTATCTTCTAATGTTTCCGGTGGATTATCATATGTAATAGAAATTGATTTTCTTCCCATATCAAAGCACCTCGTCCAAGGAACAATCTACACCAATAATATAGTCAGTAAAACCATATTTCTTTGCTTCATCAGCATAAGTGTAAAATTCTACACGATAATTTTCGTCATATTCCTTTTCAGTAAGGTTACTGTGTTCAAGAACATATTCCTTAATTCTCTGCTCACGTTTCTCTTGAAATTTAAGCTGGTCTTTACACTTTGCAGAGCTATCCCACACAAAATTCTGTCCATCGTGAAGAAGAAAAGTTGCATTTGGCATAGCATAACGTTTATGTCCTGCAAGACCAATAAGAAATCCCATACTGTACTGATATGCAAGGTTTATCGTATACACTGGAGTTTTACTGTTTGTAATGGCATCTATAATTCCAAACCCATCTATAACAGACCCTCCAACAGACGTACAATACAGAAAAATAGGCTTTCTATCAGCTACATCAATATCCTTATCTTCAACATTGAATCTCAAAATTTCATAGATTACATCGTGAGCTGAAATAGCTTCAATTTCATCATTAAGATAAATCTTTCTCTCCGAGTGTGAACTCATATCAAGCAAGTCCATATATTCACAATTTACAGTGAGATTTGCATTTTCCAGAGGTTTCTTAACGTCAATCATATTAAAATTTTCCTTAAAAATAAGTTACTGTTACCCGACAGCCCTATGTTTTACATAGGATATTTGATTTTTTGTTACTGCCCCACAACCGTGCCTACCATAGAAAAGGAGATAGAAATATATTTTAGGAGGTATATATTTATGAAAAGAGTTTGTAAAAGGAGATGAACCACAGTGGCGTGTGGATATGGTAGGTAGGGTTCTGGGACAGTAGGGGATAGTTAGTTACTCAGTAATTGACCTTACATCAGTATTTCTGAGCTTCGCCAAAGCAATAAGATTTCTCTTTTCTTCAACAAGATAATACTTTCCACGACCTGACTTAGTTCTGAGGGTCTTGTGGATTTCTACATTAGGAAGTATTTTTCTGAGTTCCTGTGCTTCAGCTTTTGAAATTGCGATCAAATTTTTAACCACCATTCATAATAAATTTTTGTTTAATTTGTCAATTTACATTTGACTTATTGTGTGATATAGTATATACTAGGGGGTTTATTTAAAACTATATCATATCATATATTAACAATAATAGAAATCACCCACAAACCACATAGATACGTCATTTGTGGGTGATTTCTATATTAAATAAAAATACGGAAATTACTTCTTTTTTCTCTTTCTATCGTATTCCTTCACATATTTATCTTGACATTCATTACACCTCTTCTTATTTTTTACTATACCGACAACTTCAAACTCAGTACCACAATCACAACAAACAATGGTTTTTATATTCTTTTTCTCATATCCTTGACATTTATCACAATATATCTGATGATTAGATTTCTTATAAAACACATTGCCACACTTATTGCATTTTCTAATTTTCTTATTACCGTTATACCATTCAAACCAATATCCAATATTATTATAATTAATTATTTCAAACGCAACCTCGCCAAAATCACCATTATAATCAATCTGCTCCATAAAGTTCATTCTGATACAACCGCGATTGTAAAGCTGTAAATAACCCCTCTTAGCAAGTTTTGAAATGAGGTCTATATTTATATCTACCTTACTCGAAATATTACTTATTTTCTTCAGGTTAGAATATCTTGATGTTCCACCTTTAAAATAAATGTTATCATAAGGTTCATCTGGTTTCTTGATTTCAAAGTATTCTTTATTAAGTTTATAGACTATAAGCAATGTAAACAACAGTTTCTTTTCATCAAGAGTCAGTTCTGCACTATTGAAATAATTAATCTCACACTTTAGAACAGGAACACTTTCTATTGTTATTAATTGATTTTTCTTACAAGTAGAATAATCTATCGCCTTATTAACCACCTTGTAGTATCTCATTCTGTGATAATCTTTGATATATTTCTTACAAATATTATGTAGTTCATTCTTTCTATCTTCCTTTTTTCTTATATCAAGAATATCACGAAGATAAAGTGCCACAAGTTTAATTTCTGTGTTAAAATACTTTTTAGAAAATCCGTGTTTAATTATATTTTCAGCATAATCTAAGTCTTTATATTTAAACTCATTCATACTTCAACCTCCTGCACAGAATAGTTTTCACCCAAATATGTAACATTGCCGTTTTTATCAGGCATCGGAAACATCACTGTAGTTTTGTTCATTCTAAGTTTTTCATAAATATATCTACCTATTAACTCCCACATAACATCTTTACTTTTTTGAGGATTATTTATATAAAAATAATCAATTACATAATTAAACGCACCACATACGCTTCCGACAGAAGCTATAATATCATATGTATACTTTGAAAAATCAAATATGCCACGTTTATCCTTTTCTTTTTCTGCATTCTCAAACTGTAACTCTCTATAAAAAAGTAAACATTCATCAATAATTCCTGATACTTTTTCATAATCAGAATTATTATATTCAATATCGTATTTTAAATCTAATACAGCGTTATCAGAACTTTCTTCTTTAATCTTTTTTGAAATTTCAAAGTTAATACCCTCTATGTATTTACAAAGCAAATTCATTGAACTATCGCTCATTGTAACAGGCATATACTTATAATAATTATCTAAGAAAGTCATTTGTTCTGGGGTCTTTTGACTTAAATCAATTAAAGACTTTAAGGAAATACCAAAACGCTGTTTGCAAGCTGTTTCATTGCTATCAACATATTTATCATACTTCTTCTTACAATCAGGGTATCTGTATCTAAAGAAATATGGATATTTGTCAAGAAGAATACTATTATAAAACCTTATTTTCTCTATATCCTCTGGCGTATAGCTGTTCTTTTCAGCCGTTTTATCATCAGTTTTTCGATATTCAACCCATAATTTTGGAATACCCTTAACCTCTCGTCCCAGTTTAGTCTTATCAATCTGACAGCTCTGTGCTTTACAGCACTGGATTAACCTTGAATATGTAATTCTCCACATATCATTATCTTTGCCATATTTATCTTCAATTTCTTTAAGTAAAGCGTAAGCATTACTACTCTTATTTGTTATTTGACCAATAATTGAACCAAAACCAAACTTGTCGGCATTCTGAATATCTTCTTTTGAAAAAATTTTCTTTTCAGGCTTTGGAGCATCATACGTCATTGTTAATTCATTTCTGTAAACACCCTTAATAATTGTAGGGTCAGACGTTGTTGCTAAAATATCAAGGTCAAAATCTGCACCCCCGAAATTCTGCACTGTATGACCAAACCAATTTATTATAATGCCAGTTTTGCAATACCTGTACCATTTCTCGGTTTCAGCATTCTTTTTTAAATTCATAACAACGTGTTCCGATCTGAAAGTAAGGGGAGACCTCATACCGTCTACTTGTGCTACATTACGTTCATTCCAATAGTTTGAATAAAATTCATCTTTATCAAGCAATCCAGTGGGTTCAATACCACAAACGTGTTGCATATAAGCATATGGGTCAGATACTAAAGTCTGAAAATTACCCTTGACATAAATATCACCCATGCAACCCTTTTTTATTTTATTCTTTATCAAATCCCTTATTTTTGTACGAATAAACTTATCATTCTTCAAATCGGGATTTACCACAAGTGACTTTAACCAATAATTATCACTACTTCTCAAAAAATTGTTTATGCTTTCTTCTGTATTATTTGCTCCAAGCAAAAACAGCAACATATATTCAAAGTTATCATATGAAACACCCGTTATCCAATCAACAAAAGGCTTGCATAGTTCCTTTATGTCAGTTTCGTTCAAGTTCAAAGTCTGTAAGAACTGGTAATTCATCTTTAGAATGTTTTTACACTCTTTAGGTGCATACTGGGGAATACCCCATTTCAAACCGTTTTTGTGGCATTTTTCAAGGTAATCATCGACACCATTATAACAATTCCAAAGCTTAAACTGCGATTCAGAAATAATAATGTCGTAATCTCGAAGATCAACTTTTATATAATTTCCACTTTCATCTTTATAAATCGTATCTACTATGTAATTGCCACCGTTTATTTCTTCACAAAATTCGTGAATGGGGAACGTACAAAGCATACCCTTTATAAAGCTTTGCCTTAATCCAAATTGTGAGGGTATATAATCTAATCCTAACTCATTAGCCCATTTCTTAGCCTGTCTTGGAGATATAAGTCCCATTCCGTCAGTTCTGTTAAAAGTCTGTGTAACGGTCTTATCTTCTACTAAATCATCGGTGTTTCCTGCTATCTCAGTTACAAAATGTACGTCAAAGGTATCGGTATTTTCAAAATCTTTAACTACAATAAACTTTGGTTCACTTACAACCTGAGTTGCAGAACTGCTAAGTCCAAAATAGGCATTATATTTACTTGCAGCGAGAGGAATATTCTTGTTTCTGTCATTATCAAGTCTGTGAATTACTTCATCAATAATATCATCTGGACAAACCACAATAGTTGATTTACGAGCTTGTCCAGCAGAACAACTCAACCTGTGATAAACCTTGCCGTTTATTTCAACGCCATTTTCACAAATATAATCATAATCTTTTGTGCTTTCCATAACGATAGTTACATAATCTTTTACATATAGCATATCGTCTATTTCAGATTGTACTTTGTTTCTGTTAGCAACAATCTTTTCAATGTCATCTTTTCCAAGAGATTTTGAATTTGAAAGCTTTTTATCATAAATTTCTCTGTCTGTATATAATCCCTCAACCTTATCAAAATCAATAACCTGCCCACGGACTTCTCTTATTGTACGAAGCATCTGACTATCAGCCAATGCAATTACACATTTTAATTTTTTAGCTTCATCAAATTCCATATTAATTTTATACCCAAATTCCTTCAGAAGCGAAGATTTAAATTTCAGTGTATATATCTGTCTCATATGTTATCGTCTCCTCAAATTTAATAAAAATCTGTTTTCATACATTTGTATTCTTAATTCTTTCTTTAGCAATCTCAAAATATGTATTATCTAATTCAATCCCGATAAATTTACGATTAAGATTCTTACAAGCTACTCCCGTTGAACCTGAACCCATTGTAAAATCCAATATAATGTCACTCTTATTGCTAAATGTCTTTATTAACTCTTCCAATAATGCAACTGGTTTTTGAGTTGGATGAAAATTAGATTTTAAACAATCCCTCTGAAACTTCCACACCTGAGTAGGATATCTCCACCCAGTATCTATGTATTCTGTAACCTTATGTTCTTTATTGTCCGACAACTTACTGATAACACCATCTTTTACTTTGTTTGAGCGTGGTTTACCCTCATATTTAATCATCTGTGGATTATATGTAGGTTGTTTTTCATAAAATATAGATATAGTTTCTACCGTTTTACCAATTCTTCTTTTAACTTGCTGAATATTAGTTAATCTTTCCTTTTCCCAATAAATATCATATTTATAATCTTTTAGATTAGATATTCTCAACTCAGAAGTAAAAGGTTCTTGACCAAATAATATGATTGGACTTGTAGGTTTAGTTATTCGTTTCAGCTGCTTCCACATATTATCAAAAGGAATTATAATATCCCAAGAGCAGGACGTAGAGCCATAAGGTAAATCGGTAATTACGCAATCAATGCTTTTATCAGGTATATCTTTCATAAGTTCAAGACAGTCACCACACCAAAGAGTAATATCATTCATACTTGTCACCATCCTTACCATTCTGTATCAGTTTCCACAAATCCTCCAACGTTTCAGAAGGTACAACATTGTTATTTACATCAGTAACTTCCATATCTTCCTTAGTTCCCCATTCTTTCTCATATATGTACCATTCTATCCACTCATTGTCATCACCAACAATATCTGAAATAACCTTAATGATAGGGAACAATGATGTATTAGCAACAAACCTATCCCCAACGTCACCAAATATATCATCAAGTTTATCGTACACATTCTCCAATGAATCGTGTCTCTCCTTAATAACAGCCATAAGTTTTATAAATTGTTCTTTGTTCATAATATTACTCCCATATAGAAATTACACAATCTGAATGAGATATTAAACACGTTGTATTTTAAGCGCTAACTTCATCTATAAACTGTTACCATGCTAATATTCTCATTCAGATTTTTTTATTTATATATAATTAACAGTTATAGCCCATTCCTTTTGCTTTTCTGCGTGATTCAGCTCTTTTATCTGCTTCCAGTTTTAATTCAGCACAGCCACATTTAGGAATCCAAGCTTCTATGTAATCAATAACTCTTTGATAATCACCCTTTTTAGTGCGAGCAATTTTACTTCCAAGACCTGCATGAGAACGTGTGTCAGCATAAAGTCTCTGAATAAAAATTTTCATATATTTAGATATATCATCAGTATTATAACTAAGAATGTAGCATATTCTTTTCCTTGCTGATTCAATTATAGTTTCTTGCTGCGTAGTAGTAATTTCCTCATTTAGTTTAAGCTGTATCATATCTCCTTTGAGCGTGTCAATATCACTTCTAACAGCATTTATCGAGTTAGTTACAATACCAAGCTGTTGTGAAATTTGAGTTGTAGTCATTGCATTTTGACCCACAATATTCATAAGAGTTTGCATATCATAATTATTATTTACTTTTGAATTAATCATTGTTTCCATAATTTTTCTCCTTAATCAATGTTCTTTAAAATGTTTTCTGCCCAAGCTTTAACTAATGTTACAGCTTTTATATATGCTTTTTTCTCAGATGTGGGTAACTGCTCAATTTTATCGCTTAAATATGCAAGACCACCTACATCTTTGATAAATGCGTCTACCTTTGCACAGAAAAAAATAGCATCATCAATAATTTTATTCTCAGCCTGTTTCTGTATGCTCTGTTCTTTTTCAATTCTAATCTGTTCCTTTAAAGCACTTAATTCTTTGTGTTTAGCATCAAGCTCAGAACGGAGCTGTTGATTATCTTTTACACGCTCACGATTAAGTATAACCAAATCATCGTAATCGGCAGGCTTGACCTCAACGGTCTCAACAGGGCGATTTGCCAGTTCTTCTTCAAGCTCCTGTATCTTTGCCTTGAGCTCGTCAACACGCTTCATCTTGGCTTCGTATCCTGCGATTTGGTTCTCTTTTTCTGCAAGTTGCTCCTTGATTTTCAGATACGCCTTATTTGTCGAGAGTTTGCCTTCGTCCCAGTCGGCGAAATCTTCGGGAGTGAGCGTGTCGGCGTTATCGACTATGTATTTTTCTTTTTCGTACTGCTTACCAGAACCAATGCCGACCTTTTCAGCGACTACATCTCTAACCTTACCTTCAGCCTGTGGAAATGTTTCCACAGGCTGTGGATTAGCACCGCCCGTTGACGTTGCCATTCTCTCCCTCGCCTTAACGCTCTCAATTTTTTCAAGTCTGCGAGCATATTCAACTCGCTCTGTCTTTGAGAAATCTTTGCGGACTTCGTTTTCGCTAATCTCGATGTTAAGCTTCTGCTCATCAGTGAGAGAACCCCATGTTCTGACTTCTACTTGACGATATCCTAACGACTTCATGGCTCGAAGTCTGCGCTCTCCTGCAAGAAGTGTAAATGTGCCATCGGTCTCGGCAATTACAACAGGTGGGTTGATAAGCCCATTCTGCTTAATATCATCTGCAAGTTCCTGAATGTTTCCAAAGTCTTTACGGATTCTGTTTTCTGTTTTGATTTTTGTGATATCAATTAACATTGAAAATCCTCCTTAATATAGAATAAAATTAATATGTAGTCCTCTGCCCTCGGCAAGAAGATACTCTTGCTATTTTATGATATTTTATTTTTATTATCTCCTTTATTTAGTCTAACAACAAAACAACCATCATTACTATTATATGTAAAATCAACATCCTCAAATTTCATAACTTCTTGTATCTGTGATAAGTGAAATAAATAAGCAGTCTTACCTTTCCTAATCTCAGATAGTGTATCGTTTATCATACTAACATAATATTTATCTAAGGTATCACCATCACAAGTCATCTTATGTCTATCATCAACAGGTCTTCTTATAAGTCTCTTATCGTGTGATTTGCCAGTATTCATACGAAGATTGAACGAAATGCTATCCATAATTTTGCTCATATTCTTAGGGAAATAGTTGTCACAACAATAGGGAAGACCTCGGCTTGAACAGTTTCTAAATCCGCAAGTAGAACAATCGTAATGTAACCCTACAGAAGCAAATTCCTTAGCAAAGTTCATACTATACCACCTGCTTCCATAGTGCCAGTTTCCACAAGCTGATTTACAGCCTTGGCAAAATCACGTCTAATATCAGCAAACTTAGTCACAAGGTTCTTCTTACTCTTACAATGTCTGCGTGTCATCAGAGCTTTCCAGCTCCTGTCGGAACGCATAACCTTATAAACTCTCTTATATGTATAGGCATTATTTACAGATGTATCGTGATACAGGTCAACAAGTGGTTTTATAATTTCTTCTACCGTAAGAGTAGAATAGTCTATAATTGAATTAGCCGTGTTAATGTTATTATTTACTTCTGATTTTGTGTTTGTATCAGAAGTGTCTGAAATGGGATTATTTATATCTAAGAACTTATTGACACTCTTTGTGAACATTTCTATATAAATTGGAACATCTGCAACTGCATCAATGGTCGACACATTATCAACCTTATACTTATTACAAAACTGAGTCATAGCGTGAATTTTATCAAATCCATATGTAGAAGCCATATCATCATAAATAAATCTATATGTTTCTGCAATAGGAAGGTCTATAATTTTTGACAATGACGATACTAAAGGTGTAGCAATATTTCTCTTCCAAGAAAAACAGTTTAATGGGGTAGGCATAAGTTTTTTGATTTCTTTTTTAAGAGCAATTACTTCATCTGGTAATACTTCAAGCTGATTTATCCTTGCTGACATATCCTGTATTGTTCTTGCTATTGCTCCCATTATTGTTACAACATCTTTTACTCTAAAATAAGTATTAACCAGTTCTCTCTGAACCTGCCAAGCCAAATCATCGGTAAAAGATTTTACAAGCATAAGATAACCTGACTCGGTGATAAGAGTAACATCATTCTGTTGACGCCTATCCATATCTCCAATCGCTGTCCGAAATTCGGACGGCGATATTTTATAAAAATCTTCTCCTTCAATAAAGTATTTTTTATTATCATTAAACCTTTTTCTCGCAGTTCCATCAGGTCTCTCATGAACTGTATCAATATCCTTGAATGTCACCACTCTGACATTGTTGTATTCTTTGATAGGCAAAGCGTGATTACCTACCATTATTGTATTTTCAACTGTTGTCACTGAATTTTCGATCATTTTTTATTATTCTCCTTTTATTTACATTATAATGGTATCGCCACTTACATCTCACCCAGAACCACATCTCCTATATCCTCTGAGTCAAGTCCCATTTTAACAAACATATTTTAAGCTGTCAGTAAAATATAAGCATACTGTTCTGAGCTAATCTGAACTGATTTCAGCCACTTTAACTTTGATAGTATAATTTCACCTATAAAGGTGTAAAGTGTCTGTATCGTGTGCAGAGTTGAGTATTTGAGTATCGTGTTAATAATCTTCTACTTTGGACAGAATATTATCGAGCCTGTCATTGATGTTATTCATATAGCCAACAATATCATCAATAGTGTCAAGACTACCATCGGACACCTTTTCTCTGACCATAATCTTACGACAACCTCTGATAAGAACTTCTATAGATGAATAATATCCGAGAATATCTTCATACTGTCCAATTTCACCGGTAGGTTTTCTTGTCTTACGATCAATTTTTTCACGTTCACTACATTCTACAAGAATATACTGGTCTGAATCTGCCGTAAAATAGAAATTATCTGTAATTTTAATTTTATTTGCCATTTTTAACATCTCCTTTAATATGTACATTTTAATTTCGAGCCTTTTCTGCTCCTAAGTGATATTATATACTGAAAATTTTAGTTTGTCAAGTAATTTTACAATAAATCTTATTACTTACTTATTGTTTGGCAGGAGCAATTACAGAGGCAAACTCTTCAACTCCGTATCTCTGTTTGAGTTCTTCCAGCAAAGCCTTAATGTTATTCTCAGTTTGGTCATCGGGAAGTACATATATATTAGGGACATTCCTCGGTTCACCGTCTATGTAACAACTGCCTGTAGTATATTTGATGAATAGGTTATGGTCTACAAACAACTCCAAACAAGTATCCACTGTCTTACGATTAAGGTCTAAATCTTTCACGGCACGTTCAATACTCCCATAGAAACCGTATGCTTGTTGCTCATTTTCAATAATACGTCCTCTGATATAGGTATATACCTTTAAAAGAGTAGGTTTGCTTAGAGGATAATCGATGGCAATTATAGTATCAAAAACATCATAAGAGAGCTTTGCAAACATTTTAGTGGGAAGGTTATAAAATTTATTCTCTAAACAAAGCCCAACCTGACCTGTAACTGAGACGGAGCTAATACTCTTTCCATAAACCTGTGTTATTTCATTATTTTCAATAAGAGATATCAAAACTTTACGCACATAAGTTGAAAAAGATTTATTATGTCTGTCAACAGAGTACCCACACTTTTCGCAAATCAAACTTATTGATGTAAAACACACCCCCTCTATATTAGAATATCTTTCAAGGCACAGCCTAACCATAATTCTTTTATAGTCGTTTTCAAAGTAGTCAGTCAGATCAATGGGAACTTTATAAAAATAATCCAAAAATTATCAAATCCTTTCGTTTTATAAAATTAGGCACTCCACAAAAACTGTGGAGTGAATGTAAAAACACTCCACAGTTTTTGTGGAGTGAATGTAAAAAATAGTGAATTTACTCCACAGAAAGTGTGGACTCTACTGGAACGTAATTAGACAGATAACATTAAATAGACAGATATAAAGAGTAGATTTGCTACGTAATTATTTTTTTATTATTTTTCATAAAAACTGAACTCATAGAAATATATACTATTTCATATCCCAATTTATAATTTTCATTTATTTTATTGATATTATTTTTAGAAAATCTTAGATCATATTCTATATTGATATTTTTAGATACATATCTTTTAACATTATCATCCTTTTTAAAATATAATTTCTGCTTACCTTTACGTCTTTCATAAGTATTAGGTATATAATAAGTCATTGTTTCTGTCTTTTTGTTTATAACATTATAACCTGCTTTGATATATTTCTGAATATAATCTGCTTCTTTATGACGTATCATTTCTTCTGTATCAGTATCTTTAGCAAGATAAAGAATTGAAAAAGTAGCATTTGGTTCATCAAGTAATTTTTTAGTATGACGCATTCTTATATCTTGTTTATTATGATGTTGTATAAATCTTGATACAAAACCACCTTTTGAATAAGTAGAACCAATATATACATTATTATCTGCTTGAATAATATAAGCACCTTTTGAATTTCTATTTTCTGTAGGAACTAAAAACTTTTCTTCTCCGATAAAATGCCTATACTTTCTTTGGTCTGATGTAATTTGAGGTTCACCATATATTTCATCAATAACAAACTTCTGTCCTTCCTTATGAAACTCAAAATATCTCTTCCAACGATTAATCTGTGCTTTTCTTGAATTACCATCAGTAGCTTCTTCCCCGAGCAAATCACACATAGTTTTATAATTTCTTACTGAATTGTCCTCAGAAGTAGTAACCTTGTTTTTCAGATAGTCTCTAAGTATACTTATGTCTAAGTCATTTTTGGTATAATCTTTGTATTTCATAGGTATGTAGATGTACCCCTTTCTATTTTGAACATTATTATATTATTACTTACTTATAATATATCCACAATACTATTATATCATATTTCATAAAAATGTCAAGCACTTTTTGATTGAATTTTATCTTTTACTTAAATATCTTAAATATGGTACATACAATGATCTGTAGCTTATAAAAGTTTATAAATTTTTCATAAGAACACAAGAAAACAATCTGTAATTTTTATGGCTTTCGACTTATTTCTATGAATTTATGATGTTTACTTGATTTGAGATACTTCTAATACATTAAATACAGGTTTGATTTTTGATACTTTTGATTAATTTTTATAGCATTCGGAGAAAGTATAGATTTTATCGGTGTTTGAGTGATTTAGGGTTTGTGTTGGCTTTGAATTGTTTGAGATATGATCTGAGGTGAATGAGTTATATTTTTAAGTTGATTCTGAATAGACATATAGTATTGCTGTATTATTCTTGAGATACTTGTATTAGGCTCTGTGATTAGATTTGAGAGGTGTTTGTGCAGATAGGATAATTTGTTGTTTGAGATGGTAAAGTTGGTGTAGAATGTGTTGTAGTTTGTCTGAGAGAGCAGTATGGGTATAAATTTTGAGTTCTTGAGATAGGTGAATTTTAGAGCTGGTTTTGTTGGTCTGTAAGTGAGATAAATAGGGGAGTCTGCCGAAGAATAGCATCGAATGATTTTTGGGATATTTTTGGAGTATTTTTTATTTTTTTTTTTTTTTTTTTGATTATGAGAATGGAATATGAGAATATGGGTGAGTGTCAATTTGAATTTTTAGACGTGTGAGTTGAGTGGAACTACTATAGGACTATGAGCAAATATTAACAAACTTTTAAATGTAAACATACCCCCTGTACTGCCGATTCTATGTTATTTTTGCCCCAAAAGCAACATAGACGGACATATTTTAGAAATACTTCTACTAATATTTCTTAATGAACTTTAGAGCTGATTTTATTAACATTTCTTGAATTTGTTATTTAGATATTGTTGCTGGTTGCATCAAAAATAATGACCAACGGTCACTTTTCAAATAATGACTATTAGTCATTTTTAACGGTTCGCTAACATTTTTAATTATTTAACAGTGTTAAATAATTAAAACCAAATCAAAGCACAATAAAGAAAATAAAAGAAAACTAAAGTATATAAGAGATATTTTAAAAAATACATCATATATAATCACATATAAGCCTAATTACCCGATCATAGTTACCTAATCCATAGCAGTACTAAAATGCACCATATCACTATACATTACACCACATAACCATATATCACCATACTTATATAACCATACCTAAACAGTACACAAATAACCATCTTCAGATATGCTCTTCAGGTATGCCCTACAATTTCAGCTCATACACTCCCACATTATTCAAAATAACCAAATTTCACACCTAAAACTATGCAATATCACAATACAAATATATCCAATAATACACATATTTATTACTAAATTGTAAACGTCGATTATCGAATATCAATAACAAATTATCATTTATCAATAAAATTATATCAAATAACAATAAATCACGCACACGCCATTTTAACGCACCTGTTAGGGTTATTATATCACTATAAACAAAACGCCGTATAACGCATTATAGCAACATTCACGGCTATACTTCAGGCTCAGACCGTTATTATGCAATATGCACAATACACTATTATTATATTTATATATTATGCCTATTGACATTTCAATATTACACATTCTGATTATATTTGGCTATTAGCTCCGACGCTTTCGTAAATACTTTATTATATTAAAGTATATCAATTAAGTATATTATTATCAATACCATATGTTATCATCGTTTCAATAGCCTCTTTTTTTGTAACATCATTTTGTTTACAGTAGTTAATAAATAATTCGTATATTTCATTACTTATTGTAATATTTAATTGCTTGTTTTTATTATAATAATTTGTTAATGCTTTTTTCATGCTTTCTTTCATATCTAAATCAGCTCCCAATTATAATATTTGTGCATTATTATATGCTATTTTTCAAAATTTGTGATTGTATTTCTTCGATTTGTGCAACATCACAACAAATATACACTATATACAGTATATTTAGCTGTTTATACACTATTTAATGCTTATATTTCATCGTCATTTTGCACAAATTCCGTCATATTGCACAAACTGACCTGCTTTACATATTGCTAGGTATATGTTATAATAATATCAAGATAAGGGAAAGAACAAAAACGAAAAGAAAATCCCTTGACTGTAAAATAAAAATCCGATATAATATAAGTACCAATTATATTATAAAGGTGGTGAAAAGGTGGTGTATGAAATGACTGGAAGAGAAGTTGTTAATCTGATTGATAAGCTCAGATCTGAAGGACTTGACGATACAAAGATAATTGAGATTATCAAGTACATTGAGTTAAACGACCCTAAAAACAACACATCAACTAAATCAGATAATAACTAATCATAACACAAAATCCCGAAAAAGTCAAGCCCATAAAACGGCTTGACAAATCGGGAACTAAAAAATATAATTAAAGGAGCTAATAATTATGAACACTATAAAAGCAACATTCATCCAGGTGCTCCGCTTCAGACTTTCCGAATTTTTCAGAAGGTCACATAAAAAAGCAGAAGCAAGAGCCTGCACAATGGAAAGCATATAATCTAACGGCTTCAACGGCTGAACCGATAAATCAGCCGATCATATCACGGCAAAAAGTAAATCCCTTTAAGCTGTGCCAAAGATAAGCAAATAATAATTATGGAGGTTAAAACATATGAAAAGTTATATTGAAATAATGCGGACTCTTAAAAGTCAAAAAGCCCATTCAGCTTGGGAAAAGGGAGTAATAAACACAGCTATTGACCTTCTTGAAAACATTTCAGATTGTGAAGTTAATGAAATTTCCAACTCTTCACTTCTTGAAAAGGCACTTTTAAACGGTGCTTCAAATTGGAGTGAATACGTTTGGGGAGGCTGCTATTTAATATACAATAGCGATATTGCTAAAATGTTCTGTACACCTTCAGAATTGAAGAAAACGCATAACGGTGAACGCAAGCCAAATAAAAATGAAGAATGGCTTGACGTTCTGGCAAGAGCATTAAATCAAGCTGCAAAAATGATTATAACAATAGCTTTTGAAGGATAAACATTTTTCAAGCTGGCAAACGTCAAACGCAAGTAAATAATAAAATCTGTTTGACGGTTTCATAAAGTGCTAAAGCTTATTTGCACAAATTAAAAAAATTTTTGGAGGTTAAATATTATGAAAAACGCTAATGCTAATAAAAGAAAAACAATTGATAGGTGGGATATAATGACAAATTACGGTTACGGTTGGGAATGTGAATGCTCTGAATATACATACAAAGAAGCTAAAGAGCGTTACAAAGAATACAAAGAAAACACTAACGCAAGTGTAAGGCTTGAAAAGCATAGAGAACACAAGTAAATAATAAACATTTTAAAAAATTTTTCGGGAGGTTATTTATTACGAAAACAAGGTATATTGTACATTACGGCTGCGGTAACACAATTCGCACCAATAGCAGAAACGCTAAAAAGTGGGTCGTTGAGTTAGGCGTTGACGTTGTTATAACAGACAACAACGATAATGTTATTTGCAGAGGTTACAACAACGCCGAATTTGGTGCATATGCGGTAGCAGAACATTAAACACGTCAGGGCGTGTATAAATAGGCATTTAGGCTCTGAGCGTTTACGGGGAATTTTTCCCCGTAAGGTATGCACAATAAGCATAACAGCACGGTTAAACGGCTGTAAGCTGTTAGTCTCTCGCAATAGTGGGAGACAGCTAAAAAATAAAACGTGTATTTGATGGAGGAAAAAACAATGAAATATTTATTTGAAACAACTATTGCGATGAAGGAATATAATAATAAAAAATATTGGATTGATCCTAATATTATAAGGGATATCACAATAGAGTCAGAGAATATAACAGAGGGTTTAAAAAAATATGCTGAATTAGTGGAAAAGAAACATTACATTAGCGTTTCATCTAATGCTTTAAAAACTAAAAGCCCGATGTATATTGATGTAAATGGTAAAGCTTGTCAAGTTGGGTATGTTATTACTGGAAGTATGGACTTTGATAATGAAATAACAAATAAATGGTCAAAACAGTACATTGATTTGTGGATAACGATATTGACTATTACGGATACAGACTTTGAAGAAGAAGGCTGATTATATCCCTTCTGAGGATATGAAGCGAATACAGCAGACAGCCGAGGAAAAGAGTATGTCCCTGAAGCCATTGCAAGAGCCACAAGACTTGAAGCGGAAAAAACATTGATACAGCTTGCTATTAACATACTGCCTGACATTCCCGAAAAGGAAACGTTAAAGAAATCAACAACACACTACAAATACAGAGATCAAATTCTTGATTTAATTTTGAGACTTGATGCTTGAGGAGGATTAAATCATTTTAAATAGTCTAAATGGCGATTTTTATTTAGGATTTACAGAGGAAGAACATAAAATTTTACAGTATGGCAGCGATCAAGAATTAAGGGATGCTGGATTTATAAATTTATAAATACACAATATAATTGTTTTGTGAGGAGGATTTAACAATGACTAAAGCGGAAAAAGCAATAGAAAAAGCCTATAAAGCTAAATGTAAACTCACAACAGCATACAATGTTGAAATGACTTCTATAGTCTGGATGGGTGGCAATAAGTTTATTATTGTTGATGTTGATAATGGAAAAGAAATTGAAGTTAATGCAGAATAAAACAATACTTTGATGGAGGTTATAATATGAGTTACGAGAGCCGTATTTTTATTATTAACCGCACTGAGCATATCAATTCCAATGGTACGATATGGATTCATGCGGAAAAAATAGTAGATCTGAAAATGTGTCAAATGGATTCGGACATGAATTTCAGAAATATTTTCACGCAAAATATTGATTATCCTATTGTAGTTGATGGCGAAACCACATTTTCTGACAAATACGGTGAGCCGATGAAATATGCTAATGTCAAAACTGTTATTAACTATTTGGAGCAGATTCCTGACAATTACAGACGGATTCCAATATTATTGGGTATATTACAAAATATTGATGAATCTAAGTGGGATAATATTCAAATAGTGCATTACGGATATTGAGGAGGTAATAAAACGATGTTTATTATATTTTTGATGATCTATCTTTTTGCAGGTATCTGCGAAGAGATATGGTTAAATATCCCTAAAAAATAAGAAGGTGTTAAAATGAAAGCAGGAGCAAAAGCAAGGGCAACAAAACGGAAAATAAGTATAGTAAATATCATAAGTGTTATTATAGCACTGTATATACTCGAAAGCTTCTTGGAGGTTAACATACATAACCAGATCGGTGCTGAACCGTTGAATAATCCATATAACGCATTTAGCCTGTTAAGTCAGGCTATGAGCGAATAAACAAGTAAACAAGTTGGAGGAAATTATCATGAAAAATTACACTTACACTGTTGAAGTAAAGGTTAACAAGAATTTTTATAATGAACCGGATTATAACATTTGGGATTCTGATGCCTACCCTGAAGTGGAGGCAGATACTGCAGAAGAAGCCATTTCAATGGCTATTGATAATTATCAGGATTCAATGATTTCTGATGACACTGTGGAAGATGTGGAAGATATTGACTGCGAGAATGATACAGTATATTATACTGAAAATGGGATTCCTTGTAGAGTAATGTTTAGAGCTATAGAAAGGGAAAAGGTGGTTTGATATGATTAACACATCGGAATTTTCAACTATTCTCACCGGATTATTCAGTGGCAATAGAGGAGAGGCGCAACAAGCTGCGGAGATCATCCGGTATGACAATACATTCAGTCTATCGGAAGAATACGACAGAAGGAGACAGGATCGCTTGAATTATGAGGCGATGAAATTCAATAAAAGCCTTGATTATCGCTTTGCGAAGTGATATAATAGATGTAGTAGTGTATGGATAAAATCACGATTTTGTAGGAGGAATAACTATGGACGCACAGAAAATTAAAGCTATGATGAATAAGGAAATTTTCAACAACATGAACGATCAGGGAGCTGCACAGGCTTTAAGAGAGATTTTCTTTAAATCAGAAAATGACTTTAACTGGGAAGAAATATACAATGTAATAATAACTTTTATGCCTGAGTTAACAGTAAAGGAGGAATAATCAATGGAAATTCTCGATGGTTTACAGCGTTCACAGGCAATAAAAGACTTTAAACAGGATAAATTTACAATAAGCAATAACGCTAAAGACATCAATAAGTAAACGAAAATACATTGTAGGAGGAAATATTGTGAATAAATCAGAAATGGAAAAGAAGCTTGTGGAATATTTAGACGAAAGATATTCTTTAACGCTTGATATCAATGAGTCTATGTCTGTAAGAAGTGCAAATATGATATTTTACAACGGAGCGTGTACTGCCATTGCTCAAATCGGCAGCTGGGAACGCAAAGAAAACGGAAAACACATTGTAAAACTGAATTGAGATAAATGATACATTTGATGGAGGGAAATTATTATGTCAGTGAGAAGTAAAATATTTATAGTCAATGTGTTTGACAAAAATTTTGACGATACTAACGAAATACTTGCATACGTAAATATGGAGCGGATGAGTGAAGATTTTATAAATCTTTTTACAGAAGAGATAACTCATACGTTATACATTGACAGTACAAACACAGATGCTACAACTGATATGTATGGTAAACCAATGAAATTCACAAGCATTTCCACCGTGATTAAATGGTTGGAAGATGCTATTGCAACTGGCGATAATTATAGGCGTTTGTCACTGCTTTTGGGACTGCTGAAGGGCATTGATAAATCGCAGTGGGAAGAAATCGAAATTGTACATTATGGATATTGAGAGGAGAAACTATAACGGTTAATGAGTTAATCGAAGTGCTCGAATGATGGAGGAAAATTATTATGAAAACAAAACAGGACAGGAACTTTTACAGATGCTTTTTGCAAAACTCGCTGAACTTCAAGACTTGAACGAAGTTGCTTTACTCTATGATATTCTCGGTGAGGACGTTCCCGAAGAATACTGGGAGCAGATAGAAGAAGTGATCTAAAAGCTGTCCGAGCAGCTATAAACATCAATTAAGCTTAGAACGTTCAGCAGTCGGAATAAGACTGCTGAGGTTGGAAAAATCAAATTTTCATAGATCACAGGAGGATAAACAAATGAACAAACATTTTGAATTATGGGTCGGTAGGCTTGGTAATGGACGGTTAAGCCGTTTGGAAAATGGAATGGCAGTTTGTTACAAGGTCAATAATAATTGTTATTTACCAATAGCCCACATATCCAACAACGGAATAATCAAGCTATATGTAACAGATGATTATATACCCAATGAGGATATGCAGAAGATAAAGCGGACGGCGGAACAGCAACGCAACAAATTTCTTGAATGTTGGAATAAATATAGAGATATTGAAAAGTATGAACAGTTTCTTAATGTACTAAATTATCAAGAGTTTGCGAAAGCTACTCAGAATGACTACAAATATAGTAAATCGCTTTCGGAACGTGTTAAAGACCTTGAAGAGAAATATTTGTTTACGAAAGAGATTACTGGGATTTATTGAATTACATAAGTAGGTGAGATGTACAATGGATAAGCAGAAAATTCAATCAATGATAAGCAAAGAAATACTCAGTCAGATGCTGGATAAATCAGCAGCTATGGTATTGCGGAATATCCTCTTTAACCTAATAACAATATAGACTGGGACAAAGCCTATACGGACATTATGAAGAATATGTCTGAGTTGAGAGTTGAGGATGAATATTATGAATAACTTTTACAAAGTTACCTTTGACACAAAGAAAGGTACAGAGACCAAATGGAGAATTGATGTTGAGGCTGCTACTGCAAAAGAAGCAAGAACAAAGGCTGAGACATTATGGAACGAAACTCGCACTGCTCATATGTTTCATATAGATGTAAAAAGAATAAAAGATACCGAGGAATTTTTGTTTCATTATTTTCATAAGCTTGAAGCTTAATAAAATTACTGTTTTGTGAGTGTGAGGAGGAATATTCAATGAATCCTGAGATTAGAGAGGGTCAGATATGGACTATAAGAGGTTGTAACAAGCCCGTTATCGTTATTAGTAAACATAATACTTGTTGCCTTGTGGATAAAGACGGAAGAAAACGTGAGAAGTTTCCTGAAACAACAATATATATTCCTGAATATGGTTATATCTGCTGTGAGACTATGATGTCGTTAGATATAAACAATTTAGAAAAGTGTATCGGAGAAGTTGATGTTTCTCTTGTGAAAGAAATCAGAGACAAGGCAATAAATAACTTAACTTCTAGGGGACTTTAATGTGTTATTGTTGGAAATTCTAATAAAAAGAATATGGAGGAAATAAATTATGTACAGGGTACTATATAAAGGTTTTAATGGAAACTTTTCAATGTCAGACGAAATGTCATTGGAAAAAGCACAAGAGTACAAACAGAAACTTATTAACGCACATTATCTAGTCGTTTATATCATTCAGATTGTAGAATAATTTGAAAGTGAGGAATAAATTATGAGACTCGATAAGATAGCAAATATAATTTATGAAGAATGTACAGCTTCTGAAAACAGAAAAATTACAGTTAAAGATCAGCGTGGTTTTATTCTTTGGCAAGGAAAAGCTAAAGATTTAAGTAGTTATGCTGATGGAAAAGGCTGGTTAGTTTTGGAAATTCTTATTGACCCAAGTTCTTTGGACAATGCTGTGGATTATAATAAAGGTAAGATAATTATGGTATATTAAAACGATAAAAACTCCGTTTTATCAGAAGAAAGGACGTGTAGGAATGGAAGGATTAGAGAAACTTACTGGTAAGCAGATCATTGATTATTTTACAAATAAAATAGCGGAAGAAAGAAATATTCCAAAGCTGTTGGCACGGAAAATGGTTGTTATCGTTATGACTGATGAAATTAATAAACGACTCGGATCGGACTTTTTCACGGAATATAAAGGTGATGTGGAAATGAAATAGTTTAATGAAAGGCGTAAATAATTATGGAAATAAAAGATTATATTAATTTAAAAAGTCGTTTAAATCATAATTTAACAAATGACGGAATTAACAATTTTATTAAATATAGGGGATATTAAGGAGATGTTAAGATGAACGAATATGAAACGTTACATATAGAATTTCATACAGCTGGAGAATGTGATTCTTTAAATATCAATTTTAAAAATTTAGGTTGGTTTTATGACACAAAAACTAGCATCGGAATATATAAGAAATATATTGAAGCTAATTTAAAGGTAGGTGCAATATATGATTTTACATATGAAAACGAGGACGATTTAGCTATATACACTTATGTGGTTGTAAAGAAGGAAAATAATATCTATTATTTGGCTGAATATTATCATAATAAATTTTATAAACCACAAGAAAATCATTTAGGAGAAAAGTGGATTAAGTGTGATGTAGAAAAGAAATTTGATATTAATTTAGAAAATTTTGTTGTAGAAGCTACAGAAAAAGTACTTGATGGTGTGGAAATAACAGGTTATAATAAAGGAAAAATTGACGGAATAAAAGAACTTGTAAAAGAATTAAAACAACATTCTTCTATAAATTATATAAGTTTTGAAGCTGTTGACATAGAAGCTATAGATGAAATAGCAGAAACAATGATAAAGAAAATATCTTAAATTTAATGAATGGTGGATTTTATAAAATCATAAGTAAATAATAAAATAAAGCTATCCTCTTGACAAATATAAAAAAGTATGATATTATTAAATCATCGAAATGATGAACATTATTATCATTTACTTTTAATTTTGTCAGGAGGATTTTTTATTATGAACGAGTTTGATATGTATTCCAAAAAGTATTGTGCTAATTTTCTGTGCGATAAGTATAGGAAAAAAGAACTTGTTTTAGACATTGGCACTCAGAGAGGCGAGGTTTGGTCAAATACAAGGAAATCTTTATATATCCAGTCAATGCTTCTTGGAATAACAGAAGCATCATCTCCGTTTGTTATCAATACAAATAAATTACCCAACGGACATAAATCATTCCGTGTTCTTGACGGAAAACAAAGAAGTCTAACTATCATTGAGTTTATAAATAATGATTTTGCTTTAACTGGTTTAATGGGTCAAACTGCTGTATGCTTAAATGGCGAACCCGTAAAACTTCAAGGAAAAAGATTTAAAAGACTCGATCCTGAATTACAGGAGAGAATTATCAACACAAATATAAACATTTCATTTATTGATGAGGCTACTTCTGAGCAGGAAGCATTTATCTTCCGTATGCTTAATAACGGAAAACCTGTTTCAAGATTTGATAAATCTCGTTCATATAAGCAGGATATGAGTGATATCAGAAGATTAACAGATAATGAGCTTTTTAATGTTATGTTTTCTGAAATTGGTAAAAAGGCATTTAAACACGAAGAGTTTATTGTTAAAGTGTGGGTTGCTTTGTTTGAGGAAAATCCTCAGTTTACAGGAAGCCATATAGAAGAAGTAATGAAAGAACTGACTATTACTACTGATGAAGAGGAACAGATCAGAGATACACTTAATTTCATTTTTGAAGTATATAAGCACCTTGCTGTATCAAATAAAGAAATGATAAAATCTTTGTTTAACATCGTTAATGTTATTGTATATGTACCTTACATCGGAAAATTTGATACTACAGAGCAGTTTATTGATTGGTTTGTATTATTTTATAATAATGTTCCCGAAGAATACGATGATGTGACAAAGAAAAATCATACTTCAAATACAAATATTGTATTAGCAAGACGTAAGATAATAGAGGATTCTATAGATAACTATCTCGCAACAGTTACCGAATAATATATTTAACAACAAAACCGTCACTCTTATTCAGGGTGACGGTTATTTTTTATTTGTCGGAATAATAAATATATTGACATATTTGGAAAAGCATGGTATAATACAAGCAGTAGGGAATACATTGGCGTTGTTTTGAAGAGTTTGGACGTATAGAGTAGGCGGTAAACCTCCCGACCATCACCACATTGGTTGGAAAGAAGGTCGAAATTCACAAACCTTTGTGGAATAACTGCAAAGGAGAGTGGAAATTATTTCTATAGATACTATTATAAATATTGTCAGCTGTGTTATTACACTGGTTGATTTTATCTTTAGTCGTATAAAGAAGTAATCCGCCTAACTGGTACTTAGGCGGATTATTAACACTTAAAATCATTAATTCGTCGAGAACTATCGTCTATCCAACGTATTCCCTATATTTATTATTATACAGTATATAATTAGATTTGTCAAGTAAAATTTCTCAGTGTAAATAAAAAGAACGTCTGTACCTATATTATAGACGTTCTTTTTATTTATTTTCGCATAGAAAGAAAAAATTCCTCAATTAGTCCTGCAATAAGGTATGCAATTAGTCCCAAAGGAGGACAGCATACTGTTATTATCATAAGAATGAGTGATGCACCTGCATTATCAACTATGGGTTTAGTATATCTCGGAGGTGGATATTTTCTCATAAAATCAAATCCTTTCTATTTATACTTTTCCAATAACCAAGCCTTTGCAATGGATATCTTGAATATCGTAATCGGAAAAAAGAATATCATCATATTTTTTATTTAAAGAAATGAGTCTATCTCCACCAAATTTTTTAATATATCCGTTGCCTTCAATAATATAAATACAAATTTGTCCGATATCCACAGCATCTTGTTTTTTTACAAGTACAATATCTCCGCTTTCAAAATCGGGCATCATAGAATCGCCTTCAATAGTCAAAGCAAAATCAGCCTTGCGAGCCTGCGGAGTATCTAAAATAAGAATTGTATTCCAAGATTCTTCCGGAAGCCATTCGCCTACACCAGCTGAAACTTTAAACAGAGAATGAGGAATAGAAATTGTCGGAACAGCTAATTCAGATGAAATTTCCATTTGCATCTCCATATCATATAAATGATTAAGGGTGCTGCGAATTTCTGTTTTAGATTTATCGGATAAATAACGATATTCTTTAATGATTTTGTTTTCTTCGATAGAGAGCGTTAATGCCGAATTGTTGTCCTTGCCAAATAGTAAATAATCAACAGATACATTAAATCGTGTAGATAATTTAATTAAAATATCGCTACTTGGAATTTTTCCTGACTTCCATCCAGTTACAGTACCTCTGCTAATTTTAAGTTCATCGGCTAATACGGAGGGTTTTATATTGTTTTGATTGCACAAATCATTAAAAATATTGTAAAAATCCACAAGTAACACCCTCCTTATATAGTTATAATGACAAATTTAGTGAAATGAACCAAAACCTATTGACAAATTCATTTTGATGAATTATAATAAGAACATACCAAGAAATTACAAATCAGTAAGTTCTTAGTATTACAGTATAACATAAAGTTCTTGATTTGTCAAGATACTTATGGGAAATAAAAATTCTTCCTCTTAGTGAAGCCTGTCACGAATCAAAAAACCTACTAAAGAATTTGATCTGACCAAATATACTGGGTAGCTCGAAAGCGTGTTCTTCATCTCTTATCGAATAGGAAGTGAACGATAGTGTTCACAAACCTGTTCTCTAACGCCGAAGCGTACTCGTGTATATGCGTTGACGTGAACGCAGTACCAAGGAGACTAAGTTTTAGCCATTAAGCATCCCCCCCATAATTCAGTCTGTGACAGGCTTCACTAAGAGGAAGAAAAACAGAAAGGATAATTCCAATGTGATATTATAATTTACATAATAGGAAATCGCACTAAATCGACTTAATTTATTATCTGCATTGCAGTATAATAGATATAGTAGGTAATCTGATACATAATCAAAAGCAAAAGCTCCCACTACCCATAACGTGAGAGCCACCCATACCAACGCTCTGGGTGTTAATCTATCGGTCTAATATTGACCTTGAATCCATTCTTTCCAAGGCGAATGGAGAAACGATGTTTCTTGTCATTCAGGCACATTTTCACGATAATTACGAGCGTTATTGGAATAACGATTGTTCCGAGTATGGACAGCAACGCAATCAAAACCTCTATACAAATCCCCTCCTCTGTAGGTAGTCAAACTGCCGTAAGTAATACGGGGAAAAGGGGTATATGGGTCTTCCAATTACTTTTGATTATATCAGATTATCTACGAAAAAGCAAGAAAATAGTGCGGTTTGATAGAAAAAATTGTCAGACCGCACTATTTTTATTGTATTATTTGTTAATTTTGTCAAGATTTGATTTGTCAGGTATATACTCCATTAAATCCGAGGGCTGGCAATTAAACAAAGCACACAACTTGTTTATGGTCTTAGCATCTAAACCTTTTGTTCCATTCTTTAATCCATAATAAGTTGCTTGCCCAATAAGACCTGTTTCTCGAATTTTTGTAGCTGTATAACCATGTTCTGTTAAAAGTTTAAAAAGTTTATCATAATTAAGCATTTAATACACCTCACTCAAATGAGTGAAAAATCACCATAAAAATTCACTTAATTTTGTGAAATGTGTGTATTGAAATTCACTTAATTAAGTGATATACTAATATCAAGGTCAAATCATAAAGGATTCAAACCTTAGTCTTATATAATAACATATGCTCTGAGATTTGTCAAGCACCTTTCAGAAAATATGTTATTATATAAGTAAGTAAAAATTCAAAGGAGGATATATACATAATGGAAACAAAAAACCGAGCTATTGAAGTAGAGAAACTTTGTAAAAGTATGGATAATGGAAGTATGTGTTTTGAAATGTGCATACAGCGAGCAGCAGGGGTGTGGACACTCGAACAACAGTCTTTACTTATTGATACGATACTCAGAGATTATAAAATACCTGCTATATGGATTACTCGTACTCAAACAGAACAATTTGAAAAAAATACGGTTATTGACGGTAATCAGCGGTTACATACGATTTATGATTTTGTTCATGACAAATTTAAGTTACATAAAAGTATAGAACCCATTACTATTGTTGCTAATGACGATAACGAATTGGACGAGGATTTAACTGTTGAACTTGCAGGTAAAAAATTCTCTAAGCTTCCTAAGATTCTCCAGAATATTATTATGGATTATGACATTGACGAAATCCAGATGTTTAATTATACAGATGAACAAATTGAAGAGCAGTTTTATCGTTTAAATAATGGTTCATTGTTTACCAAAGCACAAAAAGCAAATACTCAACTTGGTAATGATGTTGCTGAAAAAGTTCAGCAGATTGAACGTATGGATTTCTGGAAAAGGGCAAACTTTTCTAAAGCACAACGTAAACACGCTGAAATCATATCTTGTATTTTACAATGCTTTATGCTCTTGACAGGTGCAGAATATTCTAATTTTGGAGCAAATTCAGTTGTTAATTTTGCATCGGATTTTGCAGAAAATTGCCATGAGAATGATTTTAATGAACTCAAGAATTTAATAGAAACTCTTGATAAATGTATGTTGGACGAGGACGAAAACAACAAATTCCTTAAAAAGATTAACATACCTGCTATAATTATGTGTACTCAGACATTTATCCATTATCGTGACAAGGGTATGATAACAGAAGACCAGTTTACAAAGTTCCTTTCTGATTGGGTAAACGTTAATGCCGAATGTTCAGGTTATATTGATAATTGTGGACAGGGAAGTACAAATAAAACAAAGGTAGAAAACAGAGTAAATATCATCAATGAATGGCTCAAGGATTATATTTGCGATTTGAATAATATTGATGATGTTAAGGAGGAAACTGATAATGGAAACGAGTATTGTTCAGAAGAAAATATCGGAGCTTAAACCACACCCTCGTAATGAAGAGATATATGGCTACAATGAAGATGTGTCTGACCTTGTTGAAAAAATCCGTAAAAGTGGAATCGTCACAACTCTTACAATTACTGATGATAATGTCATCATTGCAGGTAATCGCCGTTGGAAATCTTGCAAGCAGCTTGTCTCAGAGGGTGACACACGTTTCTGCCAAGTGAAATGTGAGGTTAAGGACTTTGAAACTGAATGGGACGCTCTCGAATATCTTGTTATAAACAATGATACTCGTATCAAAACAATGGAGCAAAAGGCAAGGGAAGCTCAGACACTTTTGGAAACTGAAAGGGAAAAAGCAGAAAAACGCAGATTAGCTACACTTAAACAAAATTCATCCACCGAGGTGGCAGAACCGCCACCTCGGGAAAATGTAGGAAAAACTCGTGATGTTGTAGCAAAAAAACTTCATATGAAATCAGGACGAGAAGTTGAGCGTGCTGTCAAGTCTGTAAAAACTATAGACAAACTAAAATCTGAAGGTAGAGATGATGACGCTAAACTTATTGCAGATGTTCTTAACAATAGGTCGGTTTCAACTGCATCTGAATTATCATCGTGTATAGATGATTTAACAGAGGAAGAAAAGCAGGCTATACGTGATATGAAAATGTCAGCATATAAAGCTATCACCAATCACGTTACTCAAAGAACACCTAAAATAAAAGATAATATGACCGAGGAGCAACGAGATGCAATAGCTCACAAACAAGCTTGTAAGGAAGCTGTGGAGGAATACATTGCTCAGAATATGGGACTTATAGATGCTCAAGAAATTATAGTAGATACTCGTGCTGATGATTCTATTACACTGTTTGGGTTTGCTGTTAAGACGTTTTCAACCGCAGTCATGAATTTAATGGGAATAACATCTCAGTTTTCTCATAATCATAGAAAAAAAGTATTAAACATCATTAGTGATGTTGAAGATAAATTAAATAGATTAAAAAAATCACTGGAGGTATAATTATGATGACAACAAACAATTATCAGAGCAATTCTTCTCTCTTTGACAACGGAACGTTGATTAAGTTATATGAATATGGTCACGATAGTAGTGGTCGATTTTCTCATATCAACGTTTCATATGGACTTGTTGATGTGCGTAGAACAAAAAGTAATTTTTATGCTAAAAATGCGGAGGGTATTTGTAGTGGCTATCAGCGTATTCCTACTCAGAAGCGTATTGAGGGTATAACTAATGAATTTAGTAAAGCAAGACTTGACCCTATTACGGTAGCAGTAATTAACGGAAATGCTGAAATTATTGATGGTCAGGGTAGAGACATTGCCGTAAAGTCTCTTTATCGTCAGAAGAAGATTGATAATTTCTATGTTCCCTGTACTATACTTGAAAATGCAACTGAAGATGATTGTGGTGTTTTGTTTGCAAAACAGGATGACGGCACAGTACAGATAGACAATAAGAGTAAAACAAAGGTTATGGCTGCTCATAACGACAATGAAACCGTGGATTTCCTCGATCACCTTGTTAAGAATGGTCTGCCTGTGTATAACAATCTAACTAAGGAAATTCATAATGAATTTAATGCTTTGAGTACATATCGTAATATCTATAATGGTTTTGAAAGCAACAATGATATGGAGACATTTGACCGTATAATTAAAATAATATCTGCTGTTTGGGTGACAGATGAGGCAAGTGGCAGAATGATTATGCCAAAGGCTCTTAATAATATGATTATTAAGGCATTTAGTGAGTTTTATAAGAAGTTCAAAAATGATATTAACGATAAGTCTTTTATTACTCGTTTACAGACATATACTCCGCAGGATGTACTCGATGTTATTGAGGATAATGCTCCGAAAAAATAAAAAAGTTGCAAGAATAACCGATAAGAAGACTCCTATGATTAAAGCTATTATTTCTATATATAATAGTAAGAGACAAACTAAACCTTTGATGTTCTAAAACGTAACACTTATAAACGAAAGGATAATCACTATGAACACAGCGATAGCTTATAATTCAACAACAGCTAATATTATTGATATGTCAGGCAGAAAAAGCAGACGTAAGATATCTCAGAGATCTCAAAGACAAGTTGTTGTTACTGAGGTGGAAGTTCCTACTAATCATTCTGCCGATGCGTTTATGTGTGAAAATGATATCAACGCTGTTATTCGTCAGTGCTTCAAAGAAAGAGCATATCATAAAATGGTAATGCTCATCTTCGGAATAAACACAGGTTATCGCTGTGGTGATATTCTTTCGTTCAAAGTAAAAGATGTGACAGATGAAAACGGAAACATTCTTGATGTTAAGTATATTGCTGAACAAAAAACAGGCAAAGCAAGACCGGTGTATTTTAATAGAGCAGTTAAAACTGCCCTCAGATTTCTTATTGATCTTAAATCTTTAAAAGCAGAAGATTATTTATTCTGTGGAGATGGAAACCGCAAAGCATATTTTTCTGAGTTCATTTACGATGAATGTGGAGGAATTATTGACGTAAAAACAACAGGCGAAAAATATGACGAGAACGAAAAGGAACGAGAACTTGCTCCAATGACCGTTCAATCAGTGGGACGCTGGCTAAAAACGATAACTCAAAAACTTGGCATAATGGGTCATTATAGTTCTCACGCTATGAGAAAGACATTTTGTGAGTTCATTTCACGAAATTGGAACGATAACAGGAATGCTATGGTTGCTTGTGTAGCTGTAGCTCACGCAGATGTCGATACTACAATAAACCATTATATGACTGTAAACCCTGTAAAATTACGTCAGAAATGGCTCGACCTTAATATAGGGTTGGAGGAGTTTACAAAATTATCAGGATATAAGATTTGAAAGGAATGATATAAATGACCGTTAAAGAATTTAGAGCATTGGCTCGGAAAAGTGGAAAAATAAGAAAGATACCGGTATCAATGATAAGAATGATAGAAAAGGTTCATTATAGTAGCGACCTCTCCCAGATACCCAGTCTTAACAAAGACAAAAATAAGCTGTTGGTAATATTACATGATAATAAGGACTGTACTTATAACCTTATCACGGGTTGGAAAGACTATACTATTGCGATCAGAGATGGCATAAAGACCATAAATGCGGTTTTGGTAGATTCTGCCACCAGAGATAAATTTTATGCTGAATTGTCGGATAGTACGGAATGGGTAACTCTTCCTGAAATAATAATTCCGTCCTCATTTAAGAAAAGTCCACCAAAAGAAGAAAAGTTACATAACACAATTACGAATATGAAAGAAGCATTGAGAACTAATACTATTTCAGAATATCTTGATACAAAGCCAATAACGATATCTAAAAATAATACGTTTATAGACGGATATACAAGATATTTGGCTCTCAAATTTATAAGATATCAGGGTAAATTTCCAGTAATAAGAAAGGATTGATAATGGTGTTGCAGATAGGTAAATACAAGGTCAGCGATGACCTCAAGACAAAGCAGAAAGAAAATCCCATACTTGCAAAAGATGTTGCAACAGCTTTATATGCTCATATAACTGGAATGTGGGCTGAAAATGTAGCTAGACATTATGAGCAAGCAAAGAACGGTGAGAGAATAACAGCTATATTTCCTACTGTTTGTGGAAATATCGTTATTGATACCCTTGCAGATCGTACACAGACAACAATTTCAATGGAATAGGGATGTATGTATGGAAATTGTAATAGGTATTATTATTGGTACTGTTTTAAACAGCACCATAAACGTTATAGTGCTGAAGAATGAGGAAGATTTATTGTTTCAAATTTTTGCTTTTGTAATATTTTTTATTTATGATGCAATTCGTACAGTCATGTACAAAATTAAGAAAATCATTACTGCTCCTTTGTATTGCTATTTGCGATATGATAGGATAAATAAGACTACTTATTATGTCCCATATTTAAAGATGAAAAGGTTTGATAAAAAATATAGGGATAAATACACTGTTGTTGAAAACGATAAAGTCTTGAATAGAAAACTTGAAGAATTTTGGAATCACGCACTTACGGCGTATGACGTAGAAAGAATAAGGACTGCAAGGTTTAAAATAAAAGAGGTTGAACAATGCGGTATAAAAATTGCACCAGAATTATTAAAATAATGGAGGAAAATCAAATGAATATGTATGATGAAATACTCAACAAGTACGCTCAGTTTCTCGGTTATGAGGGTAAGGTAAAAGCAGATGGAAAGTATCTGCTTAGTGAGAGAGATAAGCTTGAAAGGCTTATTAGGCTTAATGATGAACTTGACTCAATAGATAAACATAGCAAGGCAAAGAATTATGGAAGGACAATTTTGGCTTGCTATGAAAGTAACTTTGCATATAAATCTGAAGGTGAACCTGCTTGTCAAAAACCAGACCCTGAAATGATAATTTTTAAGATTTGTTATACTAAAAAAGTTCCTTGTATTTGTTTTGAAATTGATGTCAGGGGTAATACATATAGAGAAATAACTATTGATGAAGTAGCAGATATTCTACATCTGGGGTAATACTATGGATATAAGGAAGTTTTTTGCGATGCTGACGGATAATGGCTTCACATTTCTCCGAAATGGCAGCGGAAGTCATCAAATATGGATAAACGCCAATGGGAATGTTTTTTCGTTCCCATACGGCAAGTCCGTATATAAGGGAATTGTGTGGCAGTTTAAGAGAAAATTTTGTAAATGAAGTGAAAGGATTGATGAAAATGAGTATAGAAGGTATAAAATCTCAATTAACAGAATACTTTAATAATGGAAGTATTTTGTTTAACTCCTATTTTGACGCTAATAAAATGAAGCAGATAACAACTACAATTACTCACCCAGATTTGAATATTGTAAAAGCTGCTAATTTAAAGATTTATGCACAAGAAAATTGTGTAACGTTTGAATTATTTACATTATTTACAAACGATAAATCTATGTCTATGGTGGATGATACATATGATAGTGAACTTGGAAAGGCTTTTATACAGTGGTTTAAGCCTATTCTAAGGAATATTGTCAATGAAAAATATGAATTGAAAGGAGATGTGATATCCGATGAATTGATGGGTACAGACTATTGTCAGATCAGAGAAGATGGTATATTACCATTTATTAATTTCTCTGAAATGGTAGAATTTACAATTTAGAAATACTTTTAGACTGATTCGGAAATAAGTAAATGATAAAATAAAGATAATAAAACTTGTAGAGCAAAATTTAGTCTTATACTAAATGAACTAAATGAAAGGAGATAATAATATGACAACATTTAATGTTGAAACAGACCTTAATCGAGGAGATATTATTTGGTGTGATTTTGGAAAGCCCACTGGTTCAGAACAGTGTGGAATTAGACCTGCTGTTATTATACAAAATAATGTAGGTAATAAATATTCTCCTTGTGTTATAGTTATACCCGTTTCGAGTCAATGGAAAAAGCCAATGATTACGCACGTTGGATTAAAAGTTGAAGAAACAGGACTCGAAAAACCATCGGTAGCAATGGCTGAACAAATACAGACAGTGGATAAAAGAAAAATTACAGGTAAAGCTAATAAACTTAGCGATAGAATGATGAATTGTATTGATAGAGCAATAATGGCAAGCCTTGGACTTGGAAATACATCTATTAATCCTACTTATTCTGCATAATTTCTATTTTTCTCTTGACAAATTCAAAAGGAAGTGATAAAATTGTTTTAGAGAGTATGAAAGGGTGAGAGTATGTTACCTTATTTTAAAGAATATAGTGAATATTGTGAAAACGGTGTAAGTTTAAGAATGTATTCTATCAGATTAAGAAAACTTAATAATATAGAAGAGAATGTTCTCAAAATGTCGGCAGAACAAATTGCCGATATTATTAATGCAAAAAAAACAAGTATGGCAACATTAAACGGAACGTATAGTGCATTTGAGGATTATTTAATGTGGGTAAATAGAACACACAATGAGCCAATTCCAGATATTTATTATCAACTAAAAAGATTGCGAAAAATTGCTTCAAATATCTGTATAGATAATTATAATGAAGTGATATTTTCAAATTTTGCGGAGTTAAAAAAGGCACTGTTAAAAGCTGAAGATGAATATATCTCTATGCAAGAACTTGAATTATCAGAAAAAAAACTTAATGGATTATATTTGGTTCAAAATAAATACAACGCTTACGTTGTATTTATCTGGAATGGTTTGACAGAAGAAGAAATGTTAAAATTAAAATTGAGCGACATTTTGTCAATTATAATGAAAAAGCAAATTGTTGTCGATGATAAAATTTATAACATTTCCGATGATGAGATTGAGTTTTTAACTGAGGCTTATCAATCTGCGATTGATATTCAAGAAACAGATAATGATCGTCCCTATAAAAAAGGAGGATACAAGCGAAAGCGTAAAACTTGGACTTATGATAATTTGTTTAATGCCGATAATGTAAAATATTTGAAGGATTTAACTTTTCGTGCATTAGGAAAATTATCAGATTCAAGCCTTAGTAAATGGACAATTAGAAAATCGGGAATGTTTTATCAAATGCACAATTATGAAATAGAAAATGATTATTCTTTTTCACAAGTGCATAGCTATAAAGTTTGTGCTGAACTTTTTGATATACCAATTTCTAAAGCTTCTCGTTTGGTTAACGAATACAACAAATTTAGAAAGAGCGTTGAAAAGGCTGAGGATAAGATAGGTTCAGAATGATTTCTTAGGAAGCAAGAATTTGCTTCCGATACATATTTATAAGTAAATAATAAGATTTGATTTAAAAAATGCAAAAAATCGCTTGACAAACTGAAAAATATCGAGTATAATGTATATGTAGTCAAACGGTAAGTAAGTAATAAGATTTAGTATCAAAATAAATATATTTGGGATTAGTATAATGAGAAGTACATCAGCCTTTGACACTGATAGTTTCGGGGCAGAGCCGAAATCCCAAACCAAATGTTAGTTCTATTCTGGTATAGCCTCCATAAACGGTTTCACTGACTTCCGTATAAAAAGTCAGATAATATGAACCATTAGCTCAGTGTCGGCAGAGCATCTGACTTTTAATCAGAGGGTCTAGGGTTCAAATCCCCAATGGTTCACCATCAAATCCACATCAGCTTGCGGTATGGTAATATAACTGTCTGAGTGGTTGAGATATAAATTAACTTATATCAACAATAAGACCGTAATCGGGATATTTTCCCGTAGGTGCTTCGCTACCTACAGTAATGCGACCTTTATGAGAAATGTGGGAGTGTCGTATAGCGAAGAATGTGCGCTCACCGTTTGTGAGAATACGAAACGTAATGAACTTCTATGGCACACTATACCACAAAGGTATCTCGAAAGTACCCTGCTTATGCTGTTGAAAGATTACAGCTAAACGGCAAAAAAGCTTTCCGCTGTGACTGTGGGTGTGCGAAACAACAGTCAACCTGCTACCGTGGTGGAAATGGCATACACAAGAGACTTAAAATCTCTCGGAGAAATCTTTGCCCGTTCAAATCGGGTCGGTAGCACCACAAACAGATAAGACAAAATAGCTTTATTCTAATTCTCGACCTCTATATGCTCATTTTAAAGCTCCTGTAATGTATAAGTATCACTGACCTTTAACTCTTGATTTGTGTTATTTTATTTATCGTCTTATCTGTTATTTTTGCGGAACGCCTGATGCTAAAGCTATGATAACATCAAAGCTTATGTGGTTCATCACCACACTTCCGCTCCAATAATAAAAATTGTAAAAATCAATATCCTTGAAACCCAGTGTTTATGCAGAGTTCAGTATTTGACTTTTACAATGAAACTTAAATTTCATTAAATATAGGGAGATGTTAAGATATGAGCAAAATTGAAATAGATAAAGATAAATTTACTTCAAAATTAGGCGAGATAATAGTAGCTTGTCCCACAATAGAATATTTGGTTTGTCTTGGAAAAATATCAGCCTTGTTATTAAACATTTCAGAAAATGACTTTTATGTAATGTTTGACAAAGAAATAAAGGATTGGCAAGAACATCTCCATTCTAATAAAATAACATTACGTATAATGAATGACAGAGGACAAAGAAAAGCAACTATTAACATTGATAAAACAAATATAGCTGTTGATGATGCGTATATTGATAATGTAAATAGCGATTTAGATGGCACTACATTATATAATATTATAATTCCTGTGGATTTTGATAGTTTATCAGAAGTTTCAAATGATAATATTTTTGAAGAACTTAAAAATAGATTGAATGATTAAAATTAGGAGATAATAATATGAATGTTAAAAGATATAATTGCTCTAATACATTAGATTATGGACATGAATTGCAGAGAATGTGTTCCTCAATTAATGACTGTTGGATGTGTCCGATTCATCATGACAGTGGAGTATGTAAGAGTAAAATTTCATCGGAATCTATTTCAGCGGTTCAGAATTGGTCAGATATGCACCCCGAAACCGATGAATGTTTTGAAATAAGAAAGCCCAGAAAATTGACAGAAAAAGAGGTATATATCCTCAAAGGTTTTAAAGCTATGGGGTATGAATATATCGCAGTGGATATGACACAGAATGTTTATGGGTTTAAGACAGCTCCTGCTAAATATGGTTATTCTTGGTATAGCAGCGATGATTCACAGTATATGTGTAATATTGCTTATTTTTTCAGAGATGTAATATCTGATGGTGATAAAAAAGCTACAAGCATAGATTGGTTATTAGAAAATAAGGAATGATAATGAAAAATATCAATGTTGTAACTATTGGAAATCTAATATCTGCTCATTATGAAGGTAATAATGAAAAATTCGATAACTATGTTCATTTTATTATCGAGGCATATGAAGAACAAGGTGAACATCGAAAGGCAGATATCATTAGAAAAAGAGTAGATGGTTCTTATAAGAATTTCCCAAAAGTTGTTTTGGATTAAATAAGGATAAGGAAGACTAATAATGACTAAATTAGTGAAAACAATACAAGTCAAACCGGCAATATCATTTACTGTTCTTATTGGTGAAGATACAGATAAAGCAATAGAAAGATTTTTTGATTATTTAGATAAGTTTCCCACATTGGTTTCTTATTACAATGATATACATAATGAATTTTATACCGAAGAAAAGTGTGAAAGTCTAAATGTAAGTGACGTTATTCGCTGAAAGAGTTGAAAGAAAGGAGACATAAAAATGTATGATGAAATAGAAACCGAATTTCAAAATTTTCTTTTGGATATAACTAATGGAGTATTTACAAAAAACAAATATCTGGATACGTGGGATTATGAAGATGATTATTCTCATAAGACACTTAACGAAGCACAAGGAATATTATATATTAAAATATTTAACTGGCTGAAAGATAATAAACCAAATGAGTATGTGTTATTTTCTAACGAAGGTATTTGTGTTGTATCTATTTGGTATGCAAGAACTTATCTTTCACATTATGAAAAAAATATCGTAAAATGACATAATAAAATTCTGATTTTGTGGAGGTAATAATATGGGACAACATAAACATAATTTAACAGCTATTAAAGCCAAGAGCGGCGAAATTAAACCTAAAGAAAAAGGTATGAGTGAAGCTGAATTTCGAAGAAGAGTACAAGACGCTTGTCGTTCATATTTGAAAGAAACTTTTCAGATATATACACCAGCTTATTATAATGTTTGTGATGATGAACTTTGGAAATTACTTGGAGGATAAAGATAATGGAACTTAATTCTCATGGTGTAAACAAAGTTATTAAAACACAAATCAAGAGCAAGATATATAAAGTTTGTACCAACCTAAAACACGTTTATAATCACAATGGACAAATACAAGTTTATCTACGACCAGACTTAACTAAATGGACAGAAGAAATGGCTTCTGCTGGCAAAAAGTATTTTTATACTGAACCCGTAGACCCTAATAATAGGTATGGTAAATTAAGGTTATGTGAGCCTAAATACGAATACAGAGTTGATAGTCTCACGCAGGAAGAATATGATGTCCTGAAAGAATTATTAAATGGAGATGATTAATTATGACAACAGAAGAAAAAATTTCCAAGCTTGAAGCCGACTGCAAAGCAATGACGGCGGAGATTGAAAAGCTCAAGGCTGAACTTGCTGAGAAGAATGAAACTGCGTGGGTACCTAAAATTGGTGATTTATATGCATATGTCACTTCGGATGGGACTGTCGCAAAAAATACGACTTATTACAATGACAATACGTTAGACAGTGATAGAATAGATTTTAATAATGCATATCCCTCAAGCGATAAAACACAGAAGCATCTCGAATGGTATTGTGATAATGTTCTCTTCGTTCAGAACAAGCTAATGCAACTTCATGAACTGCTGTGTCCTGATTATTTTCCTGATTGGGAAGATGATGATAAGCTTAAGTTTTATCTGCGTTACAATTATAAATACAATGTGTGGGAGTATGATAGTTATTGGATTTATTGTGATTGTGTGGTTCATTTCACTCCAGAAGCAGCAGAAAAGGCTTGTGAAATTCTTAACCGAGAAAAGTTTATGATGGATAATGTATAATACAATAAAAGAAATGTTTTGTGGTGGATTTATATAAACGAAAAGCGACCACCATTGTAATAAACAGTGATCGCTACATAGCTGATTCCTCGGTATTAGACATTGGGATTCGTCCCTTCTCTATTAATTTGTTACCTAATAAGACCTATAAAATACACCAGCACGCTTACCGAAATGATCATTATTCCGAATGATACGCCTATAGAAATAATAATTTTCGCAAAAGCCTTCAGCTGTGGAGGAGAAAAGTTTGACACAACATTGACTTTGGGGTTTCCACTTTTTACAATAGAGTTTTTTGTAGGTCTATACTGATCACCTTTAAGCTTCTTGCTTTTTTGTTTCTTGCAGGTTGTCTGAGATTTTGATTTTTCCTGAGTATTTACGTTGGTGTTTAACTGTGGTCTTATGCCGAGATGCCCTCCTGATTCCATTTGATAGACCTCCTTATATTTAATAATTTTCTAAGGCGTCTCGGACTATTTTTCGCACAATTAATTACTAATTGTGAACGCATCCTATAATATAACATATTTTAATGTAAAAGTCAAGTACCAATTTGCATAATTATTGAGCATATATTGTGTGTAAATATCACAAAAAGGAAAATAATGTCACGAAATGTATAAAAAACAATCAATCAGCTCTAAGCTGTTTATATAGATTTTACCTTAATTCCGTCCGAAAGGACGTTTATATAGATATTCTTATTTTGTAAAAGGAGTGGTTGAAATGGCTAAGACAAAGCCGATTAAGGTATTTATTTCTCAGGTAATGAGAGATAAGACAGAGGAAGAAATTCTTACAGAAAGAAATCTTGCTATTGATAAGGTCAAGAAGATTTTCCCTGACAGAGAAGTTGAGGTTATTGATAGTTATTTTGAAGACTATAACCCCACAGGTGGTAGTATTCCTTTAAAGTATCTTTCTAAGGCTATTGAGCTTCTCGCAGATGCTGACGTTGCTTATTTTTGCTTTGGTTGGGATACGGCAAGAGGTTGTAAGGTAGAACACCAGTGTGCTGTTGAATATGGAATAAATAGAATTTATGCCTGACTTATAAATGAGGAAATTTGATATGAATTACAGAGCGAGAGATAGAACCAAGATTTTATTGGATTTTAAAATTGTAAGTAAATAATAATATAAGCGTAAAAATAATTAAATTATACATATTGAAAGGATTTTGAATTTATGAGTATGAAGAAGTTTGAAAACACAATTACAATGGCTGGTATTCTTGTTAAGCACACACTTGAAGAAGCTACATACGGAACTAATAATGATATTGAGTGTATTCGAGGCGAAGTAATCATCAGAACAGCAGATGAAGGCGAACACTCAGTTAGATTTTTTGCCAATAAGTATAAGAAGGATGCGAATGGTAACTTTACATCGGAAGAAAATAAGATTTATAAGTCGCTCAGTACAGTTATGAACGAGTATAAAACTCTTGAAGAATATCCCGATGACCCTGATTATGTCGAGATTACATCTGCTTCGTTTGGTGTAATGGACTATGTATCTAAGAATACAAATGAGCTTGTGACGATCAATACTATTTCTTCTAACTTCATCAATAGAATTACTAAGGAAAAGTACGAAGCATCTTCTCCTACAGCTACATTTGAGGTCGCTGGTGTAATTGCAAGTATCAAGGATGAAATCATCAAGGAAAATCCTACAGGAAGTCTGATTGTTATTATGAATGTAATCAATCAGATTAAGAAGGGCAACGGTAAGGATGCTACATTTGAAGTCAAGGATATGTTCCCTCTTAGACTGACTATTCCTGCTGATCTCGCTGATACTTTTAGAAGTATGTATTCGGAGGGTGTGTTCACTAAGGTTTGTGGAGATGTAATCAATAGAACAGAAACCACAACAAAGACCGAAAAGGCAGCTTTCGGTAAGGATATTGTAAAGACATTCACAAATACAGTGAGAAAGAATGAAGTAACGAGCGGTATAGAACCTGTAGATATTTATTCCGTTGGTCTTACCGATGAAATTTGTTCCCAGCTTATTTCGAGAAGAAATGCAACTATTGCAGAAGTAAAGAATGGTAAGAAGAACAGTTCATCATCAAAATCAAACACAACAACTGAAAATGCAACATCTACATCTACGTCTAATCCCTTTGCTTCAAAGAACCCTTTTGCTAAGTAATTGAACATAAATAACTGTTATTTGAATTTGTAATTGTAATATTGAAAGGAAATAATAATATATGATTAATTTGATGACCCTTGAAGATAATAAGATTAGCACTGATTTCAGCGGTTATCCCGTTGTATTTGTAGGAGCTACAGGTGATGGTAAGACAGATTCTATGAACCGTTATCTTCGATCTGTTGCTCCAGAAGGTAAAGTTCCTTTATTTATCGAATTTGAAGATAGATATGCAACAATTAAGAATATTAGAGCACAAAGAGTGTATTCAATGACAGATATTCTAACCATCGTGTCACAGCTCAAAAACCCAAAGATAAGAGAACGTTTTTCGGGTGTGGTATTTGATACAGCTGATAAGTTTAATAATATAGTAAATAAATTTGTGGCTGAAAATAAGGAAGTTACCATCGTTGATGATATAGGCTACGGTAGAGGTAAGAAATATGTTATTTCCGCAGCGAGTGTGATTGATGAAATAAGAAATCTTGGACTTCCTGTTCATTTTTGCGTACAATCTTATAAAACAACTGATTTTAATTCAGGTGCAATCGAAAATAGATGTAAACTTGATGAACCTATTAAAAATCAAATTTTCCACGACGCCTTTCTTGTTGGAATGGTTTCTATGGATCCCAGAGCAAAAGGAAATGTAAATGCAGATAGGCTTATTACTTTTAAGAAAACACCAGAAAACATTGAACTTAAAGATGCTTGGGGACTGCCTGACAAGATGTATGTATCTGAAATTAAGGGTAATCTTGAAAAGCTGTTTAACGCCAAGTATGATAAGACTGAACTTGTAGATGTTCCTGCACTGGAAGAAATCAAGGACGAGGTTTCTTTTGATGAAGTAAAGTCAAGAGGTATGGAACTTGGTTCAATTCTTGCTGAAAACGGTTATCTTAATGAAGCAATGAATGTACTCAAGACCACAATAGGTCAGAATGAAGACGGTTCTGCTAAGATGTTTGATGATATTCTTCCTACTCAGATCGACCTTGCGCAGGTAGTTGTTATGAAGCTTGAAGAACTCAAGACATCTAAGGGTATCTGATAATACAATTAAATAGATAACAAAAGGGCGGTGGGTGGATAGCCTGCCGTCTGTTTTGTCTATTCAGGAAGTGATTATATAAGCAGACCTGCACACTGCAAACTTTGCAATAAAGAAATCCGAGGGGAAGAAATATTCAAACACAATAACAAGTCATATTGCAAGCAATGTTATGAAATAATACACTCTGAAAGTGAAGATTATAAAATGCTTATATCTATGATTTGTGAGTATTTTGAATGTGATGAACCCACCGGAATGATAATGACACAGATAAAAAATTACAAAAAAGACTATGATTTAAGTTACGCTGCTATTGGATATACACTTTGGTATGTCAAAAACATTATCGGAGATAAATTCAATATAAAATATGGTATCTTTCAAGTCAAAAATGAATATAAAAACGCTGAAAAATATTTTAAGGAACAGCAGTTGAACAGTGAAAAGGCTTATAATTTTGAAGAAAAAGAACGGATAGTAAAATTAAAGCCTAAATCAAAGAAAAATAATTATCTTATAGATTTAGATAAATTTATAGAAGGGGAGTGACTACTGAGTTGGACGTTAAAGGTCTTGTTGATAAAAGAAATATATTCCTGCTTTTAGGTTGTTATTGCAATAATCCTAAAATGATATTTGATGAAAAGTATGAAACAAACGCTTATGATTATTCAGAAACGTTTCATAAAACAATTTGGGGAGCTATTGTCAATATCGCTAAAAAGGGAAATATACAAAAAATTTCACCTGTTGAAATAGAAAATGAAATTGCTCAGTTCCCAAGTGCGACTACTGTTTGGAAGAATAATGACGGTTGGAATTACATAGATAAGGCTATTGCAGAATCCGCAGATAAGCTTTTAAACGCTGGATTTTACAGAGATACAGTGCGTAAATATTCAATTATCAGAAATGCGGTTGAATCTTTAAAGTTGGACATATCATTTTTGTATGATGAAGAGGACGAGGTTAAGCTTGATAAATTCAATAGTATGACAAGTACAGACGTGCTTAATGAAATATGCTGTAAATTCAGTGATTTTAAAAATCTTTGGAAAAGTGCTTTTGGAGATAATTATTCTTTTCACGCAGGCGATGATATTAAAAATCGAATATCTGAATATAAAAATCAGACAAATACATATGGTTATCCCTTTCAAAGCGGTTATCTCACCACAGTGTATCGTGGAATGAGAAGCAAAAAGATGATTATTCGCAGTTCTATCTCAGGCGGTGGTAAATCTCGTTCAAGTATGGCTGATGCTGTAAATATAGCTTGTGATAAGATTTATGACTGGCAAAAGAAAGAGTGGATAGCAACAGGTGAAAAAAGACCGGTGTTATTTATATCAACAGAGCTAACAAAGGAAGAAATTCAAGACTGTTTGCTTGCACATATCAGCGGAATTGAACAGGACAGACTTGAAGAATGGAAAGATATAACTCCCGAAGAAGAAAAAGTTCTCGATAAATCTGCTGAAATTGTAGAAGAATCACTGCTGTATGGAGAATATCAACCCGACTTTACCATTGATACTATCTGCGAAACCATAGAACAATACATAATAAATCAGAAAATAGAATATGTTTTCTTTGATTATATCAATGACAGTCCTTCTCTTTATGCTTATTACTTTGAAAAAACCAAAACACGACTTAGAACAGACCAGATTTTATTCCTGTTTAGTGCAGCTTTAAAATCAGCTTGTAATAAGTACGATGTTTTCTTAGGAACATCTACTCAGCTAAATGATACATATAAAGATGATATAAATAAGGATTCGGGAGCATTGAAAGGCTCAAAGAGTATTATTGAAAAAGCTGACGGTGGTATGCTTGCATTACCTGTTACAACTAAAGACCTTAAAAAGCTTAAGCCAATACTTGAAGCACGAGGAAACTTTAATCCTACTGTTCCCAATATGGCATATTGGATATTCAAAAATCGTGGAGGAAAGTGGAAAGCTATCGTTATCTGGACTAAAATCAATCTTGGTACAATGCGAGAGATGGATTGTTTTGTCACGGATTATAATTATGAGCTTATAGATGATATTGAAAAAACGATTATTGAATTTGAATTTGACGATGTTGGTAACGCCGAAATGCTTGATACAACAGTAGATGTTGATGCTGTGAAGGTCATTGATAACATTCTGAATCCAAATTAAGGCGGTGAATAAATGACTGCCGAAGAACTCAAATCAGCTTTAACCACTGAAAATATAAAGACTTTGATGGAAATTCTCGGTGGAACAGTATATACAGATAGTGATGATTATATGATATATGATACTATTTGCCATTGCGGTACAAGTCATAAACTTTATTACTATAAATCATCTAAATCTTTTTACTGTTATACCGAATGTGGAAGTCTTGATATTATTGAAATAGTGAAAAGACTGAAAAAATATAATTTTACAGAAGCTATTACTTGGATTTCAAATCAGTGTCATATTGATGAAAGACGAGGCTTCGGAAACAGTTATATCTCTGATTGGTCTTTTATAAAGGATTACGATAAATCCAAATCAAAGCAAACGATCATCAAAGACCTTGATAGTTATGACAGTAAAATTCTAAATGTTTTTCAGAACAAATACTATCAAGGTTGGATTGATGAGGGCATTTCCATAGAAAGTATGCAGAAATACAACATTAAGTATTCTCCTTACTTACGCCAGATAATTATTCCTCATTATGATATAACAAATCGTTTAGTTGGAATACGAGGGCGAATGATGACAGAGGAAGATGAAGAACGCTATGGAAAATATTCTCCCATTAAAGTAGGAGATATAATGTATAAGCATTGCCTCTCTTATAACTTTTACGGCATCAATCAAAACCTAAACACAATAAAAAACAAACATAAAGTTATGCTTGTAGAAGCTGAGAAATCAGTTCTGCAAGCAGACACAATGTTTGGAGAGAATAATTTCACGTTGGCTGTTTGCGGAAGTGCATTTCATTCTTATCAGCGAGATATGTTGATTATGCTCGGAGTAAAAGAAGTGATAATTGCACTTGATAAACAGTATGAAACAGCCGATTCACAAGAAGCTGTGGATTGGCAAAATCATATAATAAAGCAGTTTATAAAGCCTTTGTCTCCATATTTTGCGGTTTATGTACTTTGGGATACAGAAAATTTGCTTGATTATAAACAATCTCCTACTGATAAAGGTAAAGAAACGTTGTTAAAGCTTATGAAAAATAAAATCTATGTTCCATCTTATGATTAAACGAGGTGAATTAAGTGACTTTTGAATATCAAACACGAGGAAGTATTGGAATAGGTAATCCGGTTACAAAAATCCTTGAAAATCGGGGAATAAAAAATGTTCCTATGTTTTTAAATCCTACAAAATCTTGTTTAGAGGATAATCACCTGTTAGATAATATTGATTTAGCAGTTGATATTCTTCTTAAACATATGAATAATAACAGTAAAGTTGTAGTATTACAGGATTGTGACTGTGACGGTGTGACTTCCGCAGCTTTAATGATACAGTATATAAATGATAATTTTCCGTCAATTTCAGTGGATTATATTATACATGACAATAAAGAACACGGTCTTGATAATAAATCTATGCTTGAGATTGAACCGAAAAAGCCTGATTTGCTTATTATTCCAGATGCAGGAAGTAATGATTTGAGACAGTTGAAAACATTAAAATCTGCCGGTATTGATGTTATTGTTCTCGATCATCACGATGAATCGGAAAAGATTACACGATTGAAGTCTATATATAGGCTTGATAATCTTAATGATTTCGCAGTGATAGTAAATAATCAGATGTCATCAAAAGTGAATGACAAGTCAATGACAGGTGTAGGAATAGTCTATAAGTTTTGTTCTGTTGTTGATGAAAGATTAAAACGTGATACAGTTAATAAATATCTTGACTTGGTAGCCCTCGGAATGATAGCTGATTCGTGTGATTTAACACAGTTGCAGACAAGATATTTAGTTCTCGAAGGTATTAAACAGATACAGAACGAGACAAATCATAATAAATTCATTTCAGAATTAGTCAAGTCTCAGGCTTATTCATTACATAGTAAAGCAACCATTTTAGGTATAAGCTTTTATATTGCACCTCTTGTAAATGCTCTAATCCGACTTGGTACAAAAGAGGATAAGGAAATAATGCTTAAAGCATTTCTCAATTCATCGGAAAAAGCGATTATTAAAATTCGTGGCAAAGGTGAAGTTGAGGTTTCAATTCAGGAACAAGCAAGAAGATTATGCGAAAGTTATAAACGCAAACAGCAGAAAATGACAGGTGATTATACAGAAGTCCTTAAACAGCAAATAAATGAATTTGGACTGAATGAATATCCTGTAATCTGTTGTAAAGCCGATAAGTCGTTTGAGAAAACATTTACAGGTCTGATTGCAAATAAACTCACGTCTATGTATAATAAGCCTTGTCTGCTCCTAAGAGCTTGTAACGATATTCTTATGGGAAGTGCAAGAGGATTCGATAAATCTCATATTAAAGATATTAAGGATTTCTGCTTGCAGACAAAATTGTTTGATTTGGCAGAGGGACATCCTAATGCTTGCGGTGTAACTATTAAAAAGGATAATATTTCAAAGTTTTACGATTATCTTTCTCAGCAAAATTTTGATAATACTTTAAATTATACCGTGGATGCAGTTTTTGATGAAAAATCACTCACCGCAGAGGTAATTCAGTTAATTTTTGCGCTTTCTGACGTTTGGGGAACAAATATTGAAGAACCTCTATTTTTACTAAAATTGAAATGCTCTATTGATGGGGGTTTCACGGTGCTTGGAAATGAAAAAAACACAATAAAATTGACATTTCATAATATTGAGATTATTAAGTTTCGTTCCTCTGAAAATGAGTATAATGAGATAAAAAATCTTGGTAAAATGGTTGAATTTACAATAGTGGGTAAGTTTTCAGTTAATGAATATAACGGAAAGAAAACTCCACAGGTCATAGTGGAAAACTGGATGTATAAACCTTGTAACGAAAAGCCTAAATTCAGATTTTAAGGAAGTGATAAAGTGGATTACAATATCTTTGGTTACGATTTTGAGGTTTTTAAGTACGATTGCCTTGTTGTATTTGTTAATAAGAATACATCTGAAAGAACAGTAATCGTTAATGACAGACAAGCGTTAAAGGATTTTTATAACACAAATAAAGAAGCTATTTTTGTAGGATATAATTCAAGAAATTACGACCAATTTATCTTTAAAGGTATTTTAATCAATATTAACCCAGCAATTATTAACGAGGAATTGATTGTAAAAGGAAAATCGGGCTATCAGATTGTGAGAAAAGCAAAGGATATTCCTTTTAATAATTATGATGTTTCGGATATTCAGCACAGTTTGAAGCAGCTTGAAGCTTTTATGGGACACGATATTAAGGAGTCAGAAGTTGATTTTACAATAGATAGACCTCTGACACAAGCCGAAATCGAAGAAACAATTAAGTATTGTACTCACGATGTAACGGAGTGTTTAGCAGTTCTCGATTATAAAATCGGTGATTTCGATGCTCAGTTTAGTCTTATTGAAGCATTTAATTTACCTTTTGAAATGTTCAATAAGACTAAAGCACAGCTTTCAGCACATATTCTCGGTGCAGTAAAACAGCCGACAATGGACGATGAATTTGAATTTACAATTCCTCCAACCTTAAAATTAGGTAAAAAGTATCAGTTTGTAGTCGATTGGTTTAAAAATCCTGCGAATAAAGCTTATAAGACAGCTACTTATTCATATGAAAATCAGCACAAACGTGAATTAGATTGTATGATAGCTGGTGTTCCTCATATTTTTGGTTATGGTGGAGTACACGGTGCTATCCCTAACTATCACGCAAAAGGAATTATATTATGTGCTGATGTTGCAAGTCTTTATCCGTCAATTATGATCGAATATGGTTATCTTAGCCGTAAAGTCAAGAATCCTCAGAAGTACAGAGAAATTCGTGACGAAAGACTTAGACTTAAAAGGCTAAAGGATAAACGTCAGCAACCTATGAAAATCGTACTTAATTCCACATATGGAATACTCAAAGATAAAAATAATCCACTTTATGATCCTCTTATGAGCAATAATGTTTGTGTTACAGGTCAGCTTTTACTTCTTGATTTGATTGAAAAGGTAGAACCTTACTGTCAGTTAATTCAAAGTAATACAGATGGTATCTATATGCTTGTTAAGGATATGGAGACAGTGAAAATAATTGAAGATATTGCTCACGAATGGGAAATAAGAACTCGACTTTCCCTTGAATTTGATATTTACAATGAGATTTATCAAAAAGATGTAAATAACTATATCATTATCTCTGAAGACGGACATTATAAATCAAAAGGAGCTTATCTTAAAAAACTTAGTCCTATTGATAATGACTTACCTATAATCAATACCGCTTTAATTGAATATTTTGTACATCAAACGCCTATCGCAGATACAATAAACAAATCAAATAAGTTAATTGATTTTCAAAAGGTTGTCAAACTTACAAGTCTTTATAAGGGAGTTGTTTATGGAGAAGGTGTTACAGAAACAATAGATGGTAAGTCAAAAGTTGTTGTTAAAAACGGAGAACATCTTAGAGAAAAAGTGCATAGAGTATTTGCCTCAACCAATCCTCACGCAAAAGCATTGTATAAAACTAAAACTGAAAAGGGTGAACAGGTTTATGAGAAGATAGCTTATACTCCTGACCATTGCTTTATCAATAACGATAATATTTTAGATGTTCCTGTCCCCGAAGAACTTGACCGTCAGTATTATATCAATATGGCAACTGATAGATTAAATCAGTTTCTTGAAGTTACTGAGGAAAAGCACGATGTTATTCCGGAAATTTTGTATGATAATATGCTCAAAACAGACAAATTTTATGAGTTTCTGGAGTTATGTACACAAACTTTGCCTATTAAAATCAGCAATAAAATATTTACTAATTACATAATTGCTGATTGTTGTTCTAAATACGGTAAAACAAAGCATCTGCTTGATTTCATCAAATGGTTTGACTTGCTATATGGAAAGGCTAAATTAACAGTAAAACAGGCAGAAACTAAGTTTGCTGATATTAAATGTGTGATTGATAAATATTCGGAATTAAGCACGACAGGTAAAACTCTTATTATAGACAGCAAGAAAATTTTAACTGAACTGTTTGATAATATTCCCGATGAAGATTTGTATTTGCCTGAAATACTGGAGATGCAGATAAAACTATTTGAAAATTTAAGATATGCGAATTCAGAAATGAATGAAAATTACTATTATGTTCTCAATAGCAGAAATGAAATAAAGCCAAATTTAATAATTTATCGGCTTAGTACGGGTAATATTCTTAATGTCAAAGTTGATAAACAGATGTTTGATATTCTCTTTATACAAGATGGTGACATTATTCAAGTCAATAAATCTGAGTATAGATATGGAGTTAAAATCATCGGTAAAGACGAAGACGGAGTAAATATCACCGATACAGACTATGATAAGCAGTATTTATACTTGCTTGGATATGATATTCTGTACAGAGATTACTCAAAGTCCAATAAATCATTAGTGGAGGAATAATATAATGTTTGAAGATGACGAGTCAATCATAAAATGCGAAATAAAATTAAGCAGAATATTTTATCCTAAGAATGTGAAGTCTGTAGAAACAGGGGAATATGCAATATTTGCAGGCACAGTAGTTGTTCCTATTGAGAACTGTTGCTTAGATGATATTATCAAATTCAAGGGCAATGTTCCTGTTCTTGAATTTGGCACAGCATATAAGGTCACTGCTTCTCTTGCCGATCATCACGAAATTTACGGTGATACTTATGAAATTCTCTATATGAGTAAGAAAATAAATATCTCAAATAAAGAAAGTCAAAGGGAATTATTAAGTACAATTTTACCTGAAAAGACAGTAGAAAATTTGTTTAATACCTATGATGACATTGTTTCATTACTTGAAAAGAGAAATACAGAAGCACTGTGTAAAGTTAAAGGCATTACAGAATCCAATGTGGATAGACTGTACAGAGTTTATGACGATACAAAAGATTATAGTCAAATTTTTGTAGAACTCAGTAGGTCTGGACTGTCAGGAAATCTCATTAAGAAAATAACTGATTATTATAAATCTCCCGAAAAGGCATTAGACGTAATCAGAAAAACACCATATGAACTTGTAACAGTTGATGGCATTGGTTTTAAAAAAGCAGATGAAATTGCTCTTAAAATGGGAGTAGATAAATTTGATTGTCAGAGAATTAAGGGATATTTGATTCACGTTTTGCTTGAACAAGCTGAATTAGGCAGAAGCTATCTTCATTATTCTGAGCTTATGAAAATGTTGTATGACACCTTAGGTTTTGTGCCTGAAGAAATTGTCAATAAGACAGCTCAGATGATGATAGATGATGGTAAAATACATATATCTGAAAATGGTGAAAACATAGGTCTTACAAGATATTATAATCTTGAAAAAGATATTTGCAATGAAATTGTAAGACTTATGATTGGTTCATCTGAAGACAATGTTGATACTGATAAAAATTCTGTTCCTAAATATATTCCCAAAGATTTTAATATCTTTAACCCTGAAAATGTAATAGCGAAAGTTGAAGATGAACAAGGCTTTGAATTTACAGATGAACAGAAAAGTGCGATATATACTTGCTTAAACAACAGAGTTATTGCTATTACAGGTGGTGCAGGCGTTGGAAAGACTTCAACAGCAAACGGCATTTGTAAAATGTTTAATGGTTATTCAGTTTATGCAGTGGCACTTTCCGGTAAAGCAGCTTTGAGAATAACAGAAGCAACAGGACTTCCGGCAAGTACAATACATAAAGCGTTAGGATGGTTCAAGGGACATTTTATTCATTGTAAGGAAAATCCTCTTGAAGCTGATATTGTCCTTATAGACGAAGCAACTATGATAAATGGCTCATTATTTAGAGATTTGCTTGAAGCCATTCCAACAGGGGCGAAAGTAATAATAATGGGCGATGTACAGCAGTTGACACCAATAGGAAGTTGTCAGGTGTTTGCTGATATGTTAAACAGTGGTGTAGTTCCAACAGTGAGACTGACTAAACTTCATAGACAAGCTTTGAATAGTGGTATCATTCCTACATCTATTAAGGTAACAAACCAAGAACAGTTGTTTTCAAACACATATCAGGGTTCAGAAATCATTGGTGAATTGCAAGATATGGAATTAAATATTACTACTGAAAAATGTAATTTATCTGATTATGTAGTTGAAAAGTTTAAGCAAGAATATGAAAAATTCAAAGATATAAATGAAGTTCAGGTTGTATCAGCTATGAAAACAAGAGGTGATCTGAGTTGTTATAACTTAAATACCAAAATTCAAGAAGTATATAATCCCATTTCAGAGGACGATATTTTCATTGAAATTAAGCTTTCCGAAAAGAAGGGTAAGACAACAGATACATCTTCTGTCAAGAAATACAGGATTAAGGTTGGTGATAAAGTAATCAATACTAAGAATAACTACACCTGTACTGATTTAGATGGTAATGTCTGCCCTGTATTCAACGGTAATATAGGTACAGTCACCAATGTAACACAAAACGGTATTACTATTGATTTCATCGGTATTGGCGAAGTGTGGTTTGGCAGAGACAAATTCAAAAATCTTGAATTAGGATATTGTATTACAACTCATAAATCACAAGGCTCGGGTTTTAAATCGACTATAATAGCTTTAGATGGCAGTAGCTATATAATGAATAATGCAGAATTGCTCTATACAGCTATCACAAGAGCAAAGAAATATTGTATCCTTGTGGCAACAAATTCTGCTGTCAGAAGTGCTATAAGTCATAAGGAAGTTAATAACAAACAAACATATCTCAAGGATATGCTTATTAATAATGAAGACCTGAAAGGAGACTTTACAAATGAATGAAATGACTAACGTATTCAAAATATTCAATCAGCTCCAGTCAACAAGCAAAAAAACTGAAAAGATTGAAATTCTGAAAGTTAATGAAAGAAACATTTTGTTTACTGATACATTAAAATGGCTTTTAAATCCGTTTGTGATAACAGGAATCAGCACCAAAAAGCTTAACAAACCAGTTAAGTATGATACAATTCCAGTTCAGACCTGGCGAGATATGATGATGTATCTTGAGACCAATAACACTGGCAGAGATATAGACATAGCTATTGTGCAAGGTTTTATCAGTCTACAGCCTGAAGAATATAAGGAATATTATAAACAGCTTGTAACGAAGTCTCTGAAACTTGGTATAGATGCTAAGATAGTAAATAGTGTATATGGTAATGGTTTCGTACCGTCATTTGAAATTCAATTAGCTAACAAATATTTTGAAAAGCCTGAAAAGGTTACGGGTCGGTTCACACTCACCGAAAAACTTGATGGCTTCAGATTAGCTACTGTAATACATAATGGCGAAATTAAGTTTTATTCTCGACAGGGACAGCTTATAGAGGGGCTTGTTGAGATTGAAGAAGATATGAAACGACTTTTCACAACTTGTAGAATTTCAGATGCTTTCTTTGACGGTGAACTTGTAGATATGGAATGCGAAAACATTTCATCTGATGAAAACTATAAGAGAGTTACAAAGACAGCAAGAACTAAAGGTGAAAAACGTGGTTTAAAGTATAACATATTTGATATATTAACTTATGATGAATTTGTAAAACAGAAGTGTAAAGCAGAATATCGTGCCCGTAGATATGTATTAGATTACATTGATGAATGTATAAAAGAAATGAATAGATTAGTTACAACTGCACTCCCATATATAACACATATAAATATACTTCCAGTTTTGTATCACGGTGCGGATAAATCTATGATTATGGAATTCCTTAATAAAGCAAGAGAAAATCATAAGGAAGGCGTAATGATCAACCTTGACGATGGTATGTATGAATTTAAGAGAACGAATAATCTGCTCAAAGTCAAGGTTATGCAGGATGCTGATTTAAAAATCATTGATGTTTATGAGGGTACGGGTAAAAATGTAAATAAGCTTGGTGGTATCATAGTGGAGTTTATTTACAACAGCAAGCACTATCAGTGTGAATGTGGCAGTGGTTTCTCAGAGGAGGAACGTGTCGATTTTTGGGATAATCCCGCTAAAATAATCGGCAAGATAGCTACTATTCAGTATTTTGAAATCAGCAAAAATGATAACGGAGGTTATGGGTTGAGATTTCCTGTATGGACACATCGTATTAGAGATGATAAGACAGAAATCAGTATGAATTGATAATTATAAGTAAGTAATAAAAAATGGGCAAAATAATTTGAAAAATTACTTGACATTTCTATTATATATGGTATAATAAGTATGTAGTCAGATTATAAGTAAATAATAATATGACTACGCAAAATTTATTGAACTAAAGGAGAATGTAATAATGAACAAAGTAAGAAATAATGGAACAACGTTATTTAGCACCGATGGGGAGTTTACAAGGTTTATACACTACATTACATATGGGCTTCCTGAGGGAAACCCTTGCGAAATAATGAACTGCGAAATACAGCAGTTCATTAAGTATGATATTACACATATAAGAACAGTGCTTACTTTTACAGACGGTTCTAAGGAGTCGGTAGAGTGTCCTGCTGATAAGGCAGATGCTTATTATGGCTTCACAACTTGTTATGCAAAACACATAGCAAAGAAGTTTCTCGGTAAAAATATCTCGGATATGGCTGATTACTGGCTCGTTACTAAGCCTAAGAGAGAAGCCGAGGCTCGTGCAAAGGCTGAAATTCAGAGAGCAGAAGAACAGAGGCTTGCAGAACGTGATAAGAAGAGACGTGAAAAGTATAGAATAAGAATGGAAGCAATCAGACGTAAGGAAGCTTACGAGGCATCTAAACTTGCTGAAGAAAAGTATGGAGTGCCAGCTGATTGGTCTGAAAAGTAATATCTAAGGAGATGTTAAAATGAGAGTAATGACGTTTGCAATAATAGTAAATGCGATAATCTTTGTTGCGAATATGACCTATATGGATTGTATCAGCAAAGAAGTATATAAAAATCTCAAAAGATTTGCTAAATTTAAGTGTTTGACCAAAGAATTTGAGGAATATGACACTTTAAATAGTAAATATTGTGGTGGATTTTTTACTTATCTTATGTTTGCTATTCCTGTTATAAATGTTATTACTCTCTTTATCTCCTGTGCTGATTATGATAATATAGTCAAAGACATTCAGAAGACCACAATTAATGAGTTTATGATCTGGGTTGAAAATAATAAGACATAAGACAATAGACAATAAAAGTGAAATTTGATGATAGTATTATGAAACAGATTTTTTATTGTATTTGAGGAGGTGATAAAAATAAGCAAATTTTATATATCAGACTTGCATTTTGGTCATCAAAAATGTATTGATTTTGACAGCAGACCATTCAAGTCACTTGATGATATGCACGAAACAATGATACAAAATTGGAACAGTGTTGTTTCAAAAGGTGATTTGGTTTATGTTCTTGGTGATATGTTCTGGGATAATAGACTAATTCCTGAAATAATGCCAAGACTCAAAGGTACAAAATTTCTAATAAAAGGCAATCACGATAGAATTTCTACAGAGCATAACAAATATTTTGAGTGGATTAAAGATTACGATGTAATCAAAGATAACAGTGAACACCTTGTTCTTTGTCATTATCCTATTGCTCATTGGATAAATGCCGATTATGGATATATTCATCTGTATGGTCATATTCATGCAGGACGTGATACAAGACCCTTTCAGGAATATACAAAAATAATGAAGAGTAAAGGATTTAGTTATGAGTGTTATAATGTAGGCTGTATGCTTCATAATTATACACCTGTTACTTTGGAACAGTTAAGAAAGGAGAATAAAAATGAATAACATACTAGAAATTCTTAATGCACAAATTAAAAATGTATCAATCTATTACGAAGACCACGGCATTCTTACGTTTGGTATCTCAGTTGATATTTCCGATGGAACAACTTGTGTCATAGGTGGATACGCTTTAGATGAATATAATAAGAACACAAAGAAACGTCAGTGTTGTGCTTATAGTATGGATTTACTTACTCGAATTATGAAAGTAGTTGGTGTAAGTAAGTGGGAAGATTGCAAAAACAAGTACATAAGAGTAGTTTCGAATGGTTTAGGCGGGTCTATTACAAAGATAGGCAATCTTATGAAAGATGAATGGTTGGATATACCAGAGTTTTTCAAAGAATATGGAATTGAGTAATATGATGAAAAATTGCTTTTATAATAAATTAAAAGGTGTATATAAAAATGAATGATAACAAAGAAAATGAAAAGCACGAATGGGATATTATAGTATATGGCGATGGTTCAAAATTAGAGAATAGGATACTTGAACCACTTATTCCAAAGGAGAGATTAGAAGGTTTCATTAACGATTATCAAAAAATGCTTGATTCGATTTCTGATGATTCTGAATTTGGCAAGAGTTATACATCATTGCAGTGGGCTTGTGGCGATCTGATTTTCCACCTTTCTTGCAAGTCTTTTGAAGATGAGGTAAAAATTTTCAAGGAAATAGATAAAGCCGTAAAGCATTTAAGAAGATTACTAAATGATGCTTTAGGTAATGAAAATATAGAATCTGTGTGGACTAATAACGAGAATGATAAGGAATAAAAATCGTTTTATGGTAATTGGAAGAAGGTGTTAAAAATCAAGCATTATGAAAATATCATCATAGGGAAGCCTATTGTTCCAATATGGGAGCTTGTTGCAACATCAAAACAAGACTATAAAGAAAAAGAAGAACCGATTACATATTTTACTGAAACTCGTTCAATAGCAAAGATACTTGTTGAGATCGGCATTGTAAAGAGTGTATCGGAAGTAAGAAGAAACAAACCTGAATTATGTAATGAAATCAATGCTCTTGATTGTATGAATGTTAAGTGGGGCAAACATAAGTTTTGGGTTGTTGTGGGAGAATGAAACGATGAGAAGTAGGTAAAAGAGGTGATAATTTTGAAGCATCAAATTCAATTTTATGACAATGATAAAACAACAATTATTCTTGATAATCTGTTTAATTATAAAAACATTCTTCAATATGCAAAAGAGCATCATTTAAATGTTGTATTTACAGAAACAAAAGCGTCTAATGCTGTAGAGATAATTTATGATTTTTGTCAGAATGGTTTTGAGCTTTCATTTTTAATGATTGATAACTATATGATGGGTTTAAAATTAGAACCACATATTTATTGTAAATTTATAAATGCAAATAATAAGTAAATAATAAAAACGGGAGTGATAAATATAAAGGTATTAGAGCTGTTTGCTGGTACACGAAGTATCGGTAAGGCATTTGAAGCAAAAGGTCATGAAGTGTTTTCAATCGAATGGAATAAGGATTTTGAAAATATTAACTTATATGATGACATAATGAATGTTACGGCAGAAATGATTATTGAAAAATTTGGTCATCCGGATGTGATATGGGCAAGTCCTGATTGCACAACTTTTTCTATCGCTGCAATTAGTCACCATAGAAGAAAGAACTCTGAAACAGGAAATCTCGACCCTGTAAGTGATTACGCTAAGTTTTGTGACAAAGTAGACCAACACGTTTTGGATTTGATTCGTGAATTAAAACCTAAATATTATTTTATTGAAAATCCTCGTGGTGGAATGAGAAAAATGACTTGGATGCAAGGCTTACCCAGATATACTGTTACATATTGTCAATACGGAGATAAGAGAATGAAGCCTACGGATATTTGGACAAATCACCCTAATCCACAATTTAAACCGCCGTGTCATAATGGGGATAAGTGTCACGAAGCTGCACCAAGAGGTAGTAAAACTGGAACACAAGGATTTAAGGGGTCGGTTGAGAGAAGTCGTATTCCTGAAAAACTGTGCGAATATATTGTAGAAATTTGTGAAAATACATAATTTAAGTAAATAATAAGATAGGAGTGATAAAACTGAATATATTAAGCCTTTTTGACGGTATGGCGTGTGGAATGCTTGCTATGCAAAAAGCAGGCGTAAAAGTAGATACATATACAGCTTATGAAATTGATAAGTATGCAATTCAAACAGCAACACATAATTTTCCTATGATTAAGGAATGCGGAGACGTGTTTTCGGCAGATTTTACACAGTATAAAGATATTGATTATATCATAGGGGGTTCGCCATGTACATACTGGAGCATCGCTCAGAAAAATAAGCGTGAAACCGAAGCAAGCGGTTTAGGTTGGGAACTCTTTTCACAATACGTCAGAGCTTTAAATGACGTTAAACCTAAGTTCTTCATTTACGAAAACAATAAGTCGATGAGTAGTGCTATACGAGAAAGCATTACGAAAACATTTGGATTTGAGCCTATTTGCATTAATTCGGCACTTGTATCAGCTCAGAATAGAAATCGTCTTTATTGGGTGGGTAAAAGAAATAATGACGGTACATATAGTAAAGTCAATGTCGAACAACCAGAGGATTGTGACGTTTTGCTTAAAGATATTCTTGATAATGGGTATGATTTGACAGTCAATGATAAGTCTTGGGCGTTGACCGCTTCTTATAATGGAGCTGTTCCTTGGAATACGATCGAACGTTGCCAAAGAAATATGGTGGCAGAACCTGTTACAGATGCTATTCGTGTCGGTTCACTACCAAGACCCAACGGAGAACTTTCAACATCACAAGCTATGAGAATTTACAGTACGGAAGGTAAATCTGTAAATCTTGTATCTGGTGGTGGAGGAATGGGTGGCAAAACTGGTTTGTATGCTGTTCCTGTAGAATTTAAAGACAACATTCCTACCAAAGCAGTCAGTTATGCAGACGGCAAGACTTATACTGTATATGAAGTCAAGAATGGGCTTATTACAATAAAGGGTAAAGAATATCCTATTAAGCTGAATGACGGCTATTACATAATTCGTAAGCTGACAGTTTCCGAATGTAAGAGATTACAGACCGTGCCTGAATGGTATGAGTTCCCTGTAAGTGACACACAAGCATATAAGATGCTCGGAAACGGTTGGACTGTCGATGTGATTGCACATTTGATTAAAGCAACATTAAATACATAAAAATGACAACTATATATAGTAGCGTTATATGAATTGCAGCTACTATATATAGTTGTACAATGAAAATTTCATTTTGTGATGAGGGGAGAAGTGAAAAATGACTGAAATCAAACTAAAACCCTGTCCGTTCTGCGGTAGTGATAAATTGAAGGTTGACAGCAAGCGAACATTTAATTATAGTACAAGACGATGTTCTGTTTCAGTTCGCTGTATGAAATGTCACGCCAGAGGTTCTACTGTCGGTATTGATATGCCTACAGACAAGTATAATGAACGTGAGATTTGTGAAAGTGCTGCTATTGAAGCATGGAATAGGAGGACTGACAATGGATAAAGAAGCTATTTTAATCAGCATTCAGCCGAAGTGGTGTGAACTTATCGCAGACAGAAAAAAGACTGTCGAAGTCCGCAAGACAAAGCCAAAACTGAAACCGCCGTTTAAGTGCTATATTTATTGCTGTAAAGCTCCAAAAGGTTGGATAAGGCTTGATAAAAATGTGCAACTTGATACTAAAGTCATAGGCGAGTTTGTATGTGATAGAATTGACACGATTGATATCATTGATGATCCTGTAATGACATATATACGTGTCAATCAACTCATTCAACACCCAGATGTATGTATTACAGCCGAAACTTGCCTTAATATTAATCAATTACAACATTACCTCAACGATAAAAAAGGAAACGGCTGGCACATATCCGACCTCAAAATCTACGATGAGCCGCAAGAGTTAAGCGAGTTTGGACTTACACGTCCGCCGCAGAGTTGGTGCTATGTTGAAGAAAGGAGTGAGGATAATGACAGGCTTTGTAAATCTTGATGCGGCGTATGACATCGGAACACTAACAGATTGGTATATATCATCAGTCACTGATGATCCGCCTGTGCGGACTGACGAACACATTGAGAAACTGTTTAATGATTTTTACGTAATTCCTAAAGATACACCTGCTGCCGATGTTACACCCGTGAAGCACGGCGAATGGGAAGAAATCCGAGACGCATATAGACAGCTTGAAGGGTGGATGTGCAAGAAGTGCGGACGAGAAACGAAAGCGAAAGAAAACTATTGCCCCAACTGCGGAGCAAAGATGACTAATGATTAAACAGGAGGAATATATATGGGTGAGGAGAACTTTCCGAATGCTGACGAGCAGAAGGAATTAAGCAATCATATTCGTCAAATTGCGCAGACAATTTATGAAGCTGAACTTCGCAGAGAGGATTCACTTATCCAACAGAGTACGCAAATGCAGACAGGTTTTTCGTTTACATCTGCTGCTTTATTTATGGTAGCTGCTATCGCAGTAGAATACAAATATCCTCTTACATACGGCTTCTTGCTCTTAGCTTTTTCTACAATTACTGCACTACTTTTGGCAAGTCTAATTCTGGCAACTATGGCGCAAAAAAGAGAAAAGCGTAACGACTTTGTTAGCATAAAAGAGACGAGCGATTTTATACAGAGGCACTATGAAACCATAAAATCGGATGCGGCGAAGGATTTACAATACGTTGCACTAATTGAAAAAGTGCAATCTGAGGTAAAACGCACAAACGACAACAAAGTTGTACTTATTCAGTGGTCTATGAGGCTATTCTACATTTCCATAGGCTTATCTGTATTTTGGTTTCTTATTGCTTTGATAAAAATGAAAGGAAACATATCATGAGTGAAGATAATAAGCAGGAACAGGAGGAATAAAAATGTTTGATAAAGACACGCCTTGGAGTAAGAGGGCACCATTTGATCCTGAATCAATAACTTGCGGAAGATGCGATTGCGACATCTCAGACCGTGATTTTGAATACTGCCCATATTGTGGTCAGAAGCTTGACTGGTCTTGTCTCAGCGATTCTGAAACATCTTTTGAGATGGACGGCAAGACCTACAACGTATTTTTTGATTATGATGATGGCGATGATGATGAATACGATGATGATGAATACGATGATGAATAAAGCAAATATCGGCGAAAGAGAGGAATTTCAATGAGCAGAGGATACCATGCAGGCGACCATATGTTTTTTGTGCTTGACCCCGAGCGGGAAAAGATAATCGACGATTACAATGGACACCTAAAAGTTTATCATTCAAGAAAAAATGCTGACAGATATGCCGGACACTATGGCGAAATCATAGAATATGCGCCAATAAAATACGGCAGAAACGTAACTCAGATGAATCCCGTTGATGAGTTCATCTGTTCAGAATGCGGGTTTACAACTCGTGATATGGGCGGTTATGATGCCGAAGACGATGTGTGCTATGAATTTTGCCCACATTTCTGTCCAAATTGCGGCGCTGCTATACTCAAGGATGGTGAAGCTTAATGGAATGGTTTGTGTATCATTACAATATCAATAAGCATGAGATTGAAGCGTTCAATATTTTCAAGCACGGCAGTTTTGCCAAGTATTGCAATATCCACCTTAATACCATGTCAGACAAAGAACAGTTTGCCAATGCAATAAAAGACGAGCTTCGTTATTATTTCTGGTCAAAATCAGAATACGAGCTTATCGTCAGACTTACCGACGATGATCGTGTATTCTTACTCCCTTGGTGCGGCAGCAGTGATCCCGAGAATGAAAAGGTTGAAGTGACGGATGATAATTGGCGGGATTTTGCCAAGCTCCATATTACACGCCAGCAACATATAAATGAAGCTAAGATCGATATCTATAACCAGGTGACGTTCAGGCTTTATGAGTTCATCAATTACTGCTGGAGTTTTAAGAGGCGATTGATATGAAAGAACAAACTATATACACGTTTTCCGATGACGATTTGAAGTTGTTAAAACAACCAATTCCAATCAATCCGTGTTCGCATTGTCTTGATTCCGGCAGTTGTTGTGGATGCCCGAAAGAACGCAAGTATCAAACTACCATAAAACCCTATCGTGACAATAATTTATTGGTTTTTGCCGATACAATTCGCAATATACGAAAGAAGCGTAGCGAATCCGACCGCTTATTAAAGCGTTTAAAAGAGTTGAACAAAGAAGCTAATGACGCTTTGTTGAGTTTACCAGAGCAGTTGCGAAAAATTGTTTAATACAAAAGGAGACGATGAAAATGCACGAGTCTGAGCAACAAATGTGGGAAACAAGATCTATTATCCGTGATCCATATGCCTGCCCTTTTTATGGTGATTATGATCCAGGCATTAACCCTATTACTGGTAAATGTAGCGGCTTTATCCCACACAGCTCTTACGACTATAATGTAGCAATGAAGGAATATTGTACGGATTGTCCTGTACGTGGATTTGATATATCATCTTGTACAATTTATTATAAATTGAAAGGAGAAAACATAATGTTTGAACCCGAAGTGATTAAAAAGCTTCTTAATCCTCGCAATCTGGAAAGCTTGAAGCTTAGTAAAGTTGATCTTGAGGCTATGGAACTCTATGAGGATCTTGGAGGTAAATTTACTCGATATCTATATAGATGTGAAGCTAAGAACGGGCAGGAATGGCTGGTTGAGATTCCAAAGGCCTCATGCCCCGTAAAAACGAACGACCTTCCTAATTTTGATACTTACCCCGAATGGTCTACCAGTATTCCAGAGCCCAAAACCAGTATGGATACTGTCGGAACAACCTTCTTACATCTTGGTACGCCAAAATATATAAAGCTTACCAATAAATATCAACAAGGGGCTATAGTGGTCAAGGTCATCAAGGAACCTATCAAGGAAATGACATTGGCTGAAGTTGAAGAAAAGCTGGGTTATAAAGTAAAGATAATATCAGGGGAGAATAAGAACTGAGTAAAGGAGATGATTAAAAATGGACTGGCGAAAGCGTAATTATTACCTCGTTTACACAGACCCTCTCGCATATCAAATGCGCCATAGGTATTATCAACTTGCGGCTCCGTCATTGAAGCGTCACTCTCCATACGGTCATTTCAAAGAGTACATAGGCACTGACAATTACGACGGATACCATAAAGAAATAACAGGGCATAGCGTTCTGCAGGAAATGATAAGTTGCCGAATCGAAGATTCTAAGGCACTTGAATATGAGCTTGCAAAGGCAGTACGCAATGATTGCGGCTTTTACTGCAAGTTGACCAAAGAAATATGCGGTCAGTAAATTTAATAAACTGAAGTCACTCACAGCGAAGTATATGAGAAGTAAATCTCGCATTACAAAGGAGGACATATATGGATACGAATTGCTTAGTAGTTAATCTATTCGGCGTTCCCGGCGCAGGCAAAAGCACTGGAGCAGCTTATATTTTCAGCCAACTCAAAATGGCTGGCGTAAATGCTGAACTGATTACAGAATTTGCCAAAGACAAGGTGTGGGAAGAAAACCCAACCATATTTCAACCCGATAATCAGATTTATATATTCGGCAAACAATTTTATAAAATGAACCGCTGTAAAGATAAGGTCGATGTAATTGTAACTGACTCTCCTTTGCTATTGTCTTCATTTTACAATTCAAGCAAAATTCTTGGTAAAGAGTTTGACAAAACCGTATATAATTGCTTCTCTTCATTTAATAACAAAACATATCTGTTAAAGAGAGTAAAGCCCTATAACCCTAAAGGCAGACTTCAGACAGAGGAAGAAAGCGATGCTCTTGTAGTTCCCTTAATAGAAAAATTAAACTCTTGGAATATCCCATACACTGTTCGCAATGGCGATATCAAAGATTATGATGATATCGTAAATGAAGTATTGGAATATTTGAGAAATAATTAAAGAGCAACCGCTTCAAAGATAAATTAAGGAGCAACACATATGACCAATAAGGAGGAGCACAATGATCGTTAACAAAGGCAAACAAGGTTGTTATAACTGCATAAATCGTGAGTACGATAATACTTTCGGTCTCATATGCCAGCATAAAGCCTCGATTGAGGGCGTTGAGGTCATGAAGAACTTTTATACCGCCAATGAGGTGTTGGAATGCAACTATTATGAATACGATGAAAATTCGTCGATTGATAGGTAAGGAGAATGAAAATGCGTGAAATACTGTTCAGAGGAAAAGCAATAAACCGTGATAATGGATATTACAGAACAAAGTACAAAAATGGCGATTGGGTCTATGGATTATTAACTCAACCTTATAACGAAAGGTATGATTTACCCGCTGAAATGACTAATACGTTAGGTGTAATTGGCATTGAAGTTGATTATGAAACCATAGGGCAGTTTACGGGATCGACTGATAAGAATGGAGTTAAAATTTTCGAGGGCGATATTGTAAGAGCGGTTACACAATCAACAAAAATATACATCGGAACTGTTACGTTTGAAAATGGTGCGTTTTGGTATAAAAATTGGCCGTGGTTTAAATTCAGGTTTAAATTTGAGAACGTTGAGGTTATCGGCAATATTTACGATAATCCCGAGCTGATAGGAGGGTTAAAAGATGACAGAACGTGAAAGATTAAATGAGTTACTTAAGAGCTGTGGATATATAGACGAACAGTTTTCTGAGAGATTAGCAGATTTTCTGCTTGAAAACGGCGTTATTTTCCCTCGTGCTAAAGTAAATCAGTCCATTTGGACAGATGATCAATTCGTTGACGGAATTCCTCATGAGGGACATATCACATCTATAAAAATCACTAATGGCTATAATGCTTATTATTGCAGCTTCGATGAGTTCCCTGTGTCTTCCGGTTTCGTCGATGATGACATTGGTAAAACTATATTCTTTACCCGAGAAGAAGCCGAGAAAGCTCTTGAAAAAGAAAAGATATAAATGGGGGGGGGATAATTTATGAAGTGTCCATATAGAACAATAACGGAAACTACTGACGGTATTTCCAAGACAGAATTTTGTGATTGCTACGGTTCGGCTTGTCCGTGGTATTGCAATACGACTACTAAGGGAGACAAGACAATCTCAGAAGAAAGTTGCCAAAGATGCTATACAGAACACCTTAGAGCAAAATATTTTGATGCAAATCGAAAATTTCTATCAAGCAAATAAACATTTTTATTGAGAGGTGATGTAATGACAAACCTTGAACATATAAAGAATATGACTTCTGATGAGCTTGCAATATTTCTTATGAAAGTAAATAGTGCGTATTCAGAAGAATGTATGATATTAAGATCTGAATGCAAATATCCTAATGTCAATAATAATTGTGCTATTTGCTTCAAAGAGTGGCTCGAAAAGGAGTGTGATACATGAATGACAATCAGAGAAGAACAGCGAGACTTATTTACAGTTCCAACGGATTATATTCTTGTTCACTGTATCAGTGCTGATCTTGTAATGGGTGCAGGAATAGCTAAGGAGTTTACAAGACGAGGAGTAAAAGCACAACTGCAAAGAGATTATCAAGATATAGAAGTAGGGGACTGCTTAGTATCTGATACAACAGGTTGGAGAGCAGAATTTAATCTTGTTACTAAGGAAAAGTATTGGCAGAAGCCGACTTACGATTCGCTGAAAACTGCCCTTGTCAATGCAAGAATAAATGCAAAAATATTGGCGTTAATGAATGACGACAAACCTGTAAAACTTGCAATGCCAAAAATCGGTTGTGGGTTAGACCACCTACAATGGGTTAAGGTAAAGGAAATCATTGAAGAAGTCTTTGCTAATACCGATGTTGAAATATTGGTCTGCGTGAAATGAGGTGATTAAAATGATTCAAGTATTATTTGAAAATTCAAACGGCAAAACAAGAACTGTTGGCGAAGCTATTACACAAAAAGAGGCGTTTGAGATAATCAATCAATTCCTCAATGAACACAATTATAAGTCCTATTACATGAGAACGTGGAAAACTGATGATAAGACTACTGCTGTTGATGTAGGAAGTCATACAGAAAGATTTTATTTCACGGAGACGTAAATATGATGAGTAATAAATAAATAATCTTTATAACGAAACAAAAATTTCATTGACAGAAGGAGATGTTAAAATTTGAGTAATAATAAAGATTGGACAGGTAATAAGAAAACAACATTCGTTACGCTCGGCGCAAGTAATCACACAGACCACGATAGAGCAGAACACGATTATTACGCCACTGAACCTAAAGCAGCTGAGGAACTTCTTAAAGTCGAAATGTTTAATGGTTCCATCTGGGGAAAATTGTTGTGGTGAAGGGCATTTATCAAAGCCTATGATTAAAGCTGGTTATGATGTCGTAAGCACGGACTTAGTGGATAGAGGTTATGGCAAAGGTAACATTGATTTCTTCCAATGCAATCAAACTCTTGCTGATAATATAGTTACTAATCCACCCTATTCAACAGCATTAGAGTGGACGGAACATTCACTCGACTTGCTTGAAAACGGTAAGAAACTTGCACTATTTCTTCCGATACAATTTCTTGAAAGCGATAAAAGGACAAAACTGTTTAAGACAAGACCGCCCGTAAGAGTGTGGGTAGCTGCTAACAGACTACTTTGTGGAATGAATGGTGATTTCAGTGCAAAAGATAAAGACGGTAATACTCTTTACAATAAAGATGGAACAGAAAAAAGAATGTCATCTGCAAAGTGTTACGCTTGGTTTGTCTGGGAAGTAGGCAATTATAACAACGCACCTGTTATCGGTGGATAAATACATAATGTAAAAGGATAAAAATGAAATATATAATACAGGTATCAGAGTTGCTTGCAAGTAGACTTGAAATTGAAGCTGAAACTTCAGAGGAGGCAATTCAAAAGGTAAAGGAAAAGTATTACGATAGTGATATTGTTCTTGAAGCAGATGATTATGTTGATGGTTCAGTCCAATTTGAAGTGGTTGACGAAATTTAAGATACTATATATAGCGCTTTGTGTTTAAAATATTACTATATGTAGTCAAGATTATACAATGAAAACAGTATTTGATGAAAGGAAGTAAAAATGATAACAAGAAAATATAATATAGTTTATGCCGACCCTCCGTGGCTTTTTAAAACTTACTCTGAAAAAGGTAAAGAAAAGAAATCGGCTGAAAATCATTATCCTACAATGAAGATAAATGATATTTACAACTTACCTGTACAAAATATTACAGCAGATGATTGCATTTTGTTCCTTTGGGTCACATTTCCGCTTCTTAAAGAAGGTATAGAAACAATGGAACGTTGGGGCTTTACATATAAAACTTGTGCTTTTAATTGGGTAAAGAAAAACAAAAAATCTGATACTGATTTTTGGGGATGTGGTTATTGGACGAGAGCTAATTCTGAAATATGTTTACTTGGCACAAAGGGTAAACCTCATAGATTATCAAGGAGTGTTCATCAGATCGTCCGTGAAGAAATGACAGATGATGAATGGAATATATTTATGACACAGTTAGTAGAAGACAGGGTAATGTCTCATAGTAAAAAGCCTGAACATATTCGAGACAAAATAGTTGAGCTTTGCGGTGATGTTCCGAGGGTAGAATTATTTGCAAGAACTACTTGTAAAGGATGGGATAGCATCGGTAATGAAATTGATGGTCAAGATATAAGAGATGTAATAAAGTAATAATATAAACGACTCGTTTTATTGTAAAAAATTGTGGAAAACGATCGAGATGATTTTGAAGATGCTCTATCAGATTACTTAGCAGACTGCGAAGAATACGAAAATCTGTCTAATGAAGTATTTAATATCCTATTAACAGAAAAACTAAATGAGTATGAACCTTATTGGAAGAAAGTAATTGCTATAACAGGTGATAACTGAAAGGAGAATATAATGAGTACATATGTGAGAGAAAAGGTATTGAGAATACCTTTTGAAAAACTTTTTAAGAGATGTTCTATTTCGGATTGGTTTACTAGTGATGACTTAGATGATATGTCTTGGTTACTTGAAAAGAAATTCCCAAATGAATTTGAATATGCAACAGTTGGTAAATTTCAAACATCACCAGCAGAAGATGAGTATATAGACTTTGTTATTGAGTATGAATCGGATAGTTGTTGTGGAGATTTTGGTAAGGTCAGAGACTTATATGACACCGAGAAAGAAAATTTCCTACCCGTTTTTCAACACCTTAATCCATACCTCACTCTTGAAAATATGGACGATGTGAAGGTCGTAGAGTTCTGTTGGTATAATTGTAGTGAAGCTCCAAATTATTATGATGCTGAAGATGATGATTTTTACAAAGAAATAAAGATGGAGGATATAATATGAAAATTCATAAATGTGATCTGTGCGGTAAAAACTTCAGTATTTTCGATGAACAAGAACGCTTCGGCTTACACTATGACAATGTTGGTTATGGTAGTAGATATGATGAGTGTCATATTGACATAGATATGTGCTGTGATTGCTTTGACAAGATGATGACAGAGTACATAGAACCAAAGTTAAAGTTTAAGGATTCGGCTATTATAGATTATGAAGATTTTGTTGGGAAACATTATCCTACATAATAATATAGCATAATGAAAATCCACTTTTATTGGACTTTATATCATCATAAAGTTCTTTAGTCATATGTATGTTAAGTGGATTCCAACCTTGCTGAAGTGCTTGCCAAAAGGCGATTAAGTATTCATTACTGTCATTTGCTTGTTTATTCTCACACTTAATTTTATCAATTACGTTACAACCACCAGCAAAAGGCTCAATATATGTTGTGATGTTATTATTATCTATATACTTCTGGATAATCGGTACAATGTCCTTTGCTATACGGCTTTTACTTCCCATATACTTAATTTCAATCATCTCCTTTTATACAATAAAAGTGGATTTCTAAAACAGGAGGTTGCTTTAGCAGGATTGTGTGCCACATATAACGCTAAATGGTTTGGTGGATATGCTGGAATAGTACATACAAAAATAGGCACAAAGCGTAATTATTATGATGAAGCAGTAAGAAACGTACTCAAACAAGTGCCTATGCTTAAAGACGTAACGTTTACTTGTGGTGATTATCTCAGTATTATACCATACAATGCAGTAGCCTATTGTGATCCACCATATCAGGGAACTACGAAATATAAAGACGAGCTGAATTATGATACATATTGGAATTGGGTCAGAGAAATAAGTAAAGATAATATTGTTTTATGTAGCGAATACAACGCTCCATCGGATTTTGAGTGCATATGGAGCAAGGAATTGACTACTACATTAAATAATGCAAGCAGAAGCAAGGCGGTTGAAAAATTATTTACATACAAAAATTGACCCTACAATAAAATTTTTCTTTTGTTAAATTATAAGTAAATAATAAAAAACGCATTAAAAATCACTTGACAGAATTTCTCAAAGTGGTATAATAATAGTATCATAATTAAGGAGGTGATGAAACGAATGATAAAATTTCAAAATGATTGCTGTGATTGTGCATTACATTGTCGAGGAAGCACTTGCAGAAACAGAAATGTTCCTCACTTTTATTGTGATGAGTGTGAAGATGAGGTAGAAGAGCTGTTTGAATATGACGGAGAACAAATTTGCCAAGATTGTCTTATTTCAACAGTGCCTAAAATTAAATTAGAAGATTACATAGAAAGTGATTATTGAAAGGAAACGTGAATAATGTATAATGAGAGAAAAACAAAGGGTACGTCCACCCTGACAGGTTTTATGGCTTTAAGTATTATCGTTCAGGCAACCGGTTTTTATTCTTTAACTTCTGCTTTAAACGAAATAGAAGTGAATAATAATATGAAAAACAAAAATTCAAGTATAACATACACCGCTGAAAATCTTGCTAAATCAAGCAGCATTACTAATACATATTATGAAGTCCCTATGGAGATACCAATAGAAACATTAGATATTCCAACTTGCAATACTGAATTTAAAACCTACATGGATTACCGTTGTATTACTGATAAAACTTCTGCTCAGTATGAACTTCAACAGTTTGCTTGGACTGATGAAGACGGTTTTCGCAGAATAGGTGATGATTACATAGTTGCAATGGGAACATATTATGCTGAAAATGTTGGGGACAGATTTAAGATAACTCTTGATACAGATAATGAAATAACAGTCATAATAGGGGATATTAAGCAGGACGTACACACAGATTATTTCAATCAGTACACACCTATTTATGATGAAAACGGCATCTTCTTTAGTGGTAACGTGCTTGAATTTATAGTTGACACGGATGTTTTACCTAAAGTACCGAGAAGATTAGGAACAGTAAGCTATTTTAATTATTTAAAAGGAAATATAAAATCTATAGAAAGGATTGAAACAGAAGAATGACCCAAGCACAGTGGGATAGAAATGCGAGATGTTTAAAGCATTTTAGACATTATATGAATAAGATGACTAAGGAGTATGAGCTAATTAACTCAGAAGCACCTACTAAAGTACATAAAGCAACTAATGAGGAAACCGAATATTACATGAGTATTCTTGATAAACGTAAGACAAGATATTTTAATCCGCTGTTAAATTGAAAGGAAGTGATAAAATGAGCGATAAAATTGAAAGTATAAATATGAGTGTGGCTGTTTTTTCAGCAAATCTTGTAACTGTTAAAGATGTAGAAGAATTTGTCAGAGTAGCAAGTAGCTGTCCTAAAGGTACAGATATAAGTGTTCAGCACGGCAAGTTTATTACGGACGGTAAGTCTCTTATGGGTATTCTTTCTCTTAATCTGAGCGAACCTGTAGAGGTAGAAATCAAGTCAGATAAGAGTAGCGAAGTAATGAGTAAGATACTTAGTCAGTTTGATAAGTGGAGGGTTGAGGATTGAAAGTAGAACTTGTAAGATACACAAACGAACCTATTCTTGCAATGGAATCTGCTGCAAGCAACTGCTATAACAGTAAACCCTCATCTACTGGCAAGATTGTGAGACAGTGCTATAATTCAGGGCATTTGTCAGTAATGGAATTTGCTCAGTTTCATTTTCACATCGAGGGTGTTTCAAGGGCTTTACTTGCACAGATAACACGTCACAGGACAGGTAAATTTGAAGTAAGAAGTCAGAGATATTGTATAGAAGACGGTTTTGAATATGTAATTCCTAAGACTATTGCCAATAATCAATCGGCAGATACAATTTATAAGAATATTATGGAACGTATTCAAACATCTTACAACGATCTGATTTCAATGGGTGTTCCTGCTGAAGATGCAAGAATGATATTGCCTAATGCTTGTTGCACAGTTATTGACTGTTCTTTTGATTTTAGAAATTTAATGCACTTCTTTAATGAAAGACTTTGTACTCGTGCGCAGTGGGAAATAAGAGAACTTGCACAGAAAATGAGACAATGTGTAATTGATACTTGTCCTGAACTTGCACCTTATTGCGTTCCCAAGTGTGAAGCTAATAAGATTTCATTCTGCCCTGAAAATAAGAGTTGCGGTAAATATAAAAGATTAGAGGAGATGATAATGATTGAGTAAAAGAATATTTATTCTTAATGGTGTACATACATCTGGCAAAGATACGTTTGTAAAATACATAAATGAATACGGTATTGATGTTGTTCATTACTCTTATGTGGACTTTACAAGTGATATGCTTGAAAGTAAGGGCATTAACATTAAGGACAAGTCAAATAAACTTAGAAAACTCCTTTGTGATGTAAATAATGCTCTTGAAGAGTATAATGATATTCCTTTTAAGGATTGTCTTAATATCGCTGATAACTTTCATCAGAACTGGCTGGAAGGAGATTGGCTGTTCATTGATTGCAGAGAACCTAAGAAGATTGAACGTCTGAAACAGGCACTTAATGCAAAGACAGTATTTGTTAAATCCAATAAGACAATTACAGCCGATAATTCGGCAGACAAGGCAGTAGCAGAGAATTATGAGTATGATTATATTGTTCAGAACACAGGTTCTCTTGATGACCTTAGAAATAACACGATAGACTTTATAAAGGACGTGATAAATATAAAGGACGTGATAAAGTGATTATAGGTGTTGACTGTGATAATGTCCTAAACAATCTCACCGAGAGCGTTCTTAAAGTCTATAACGAAGACTATAATGACAATCTTACACCAGATGATATTACTGATTACTACATCGAAAACTTTGTTAAGCCTGAGTGTAAAGATAATTTCTATAAGCTTTTCACTGATAAAAGAGTATGGAAAGGAATTTCTGTAATTGACGGCTGTGTAGATGTGCTTAAAAAGTGGAACGATTTAGGTCATACAATTTATATTGTAACATCTACCGAGCCTGCAAATATGCTTAAAAAGGCTAATTGGTTGCAGAGAATACTTCCATTTCTGAATATTCGCAAGAGACTTATTTGTATTCAGAAGAAACAGCTGCTCAGTGAAATAGATGTTCTTATTGATGATTGTTATGATAATCTCATAGGTGGTAAATACAGTAAGATTGTACTTGACTATCCTTGGAATAGAAATCATGATGATGAAGAACATTCTGTATGCAGATGTAAAGACTGGTCTGAGATTGAAAGGGTGATTAAATGATAGTTATAAAAAGAAATGGGGATAAAGTTCCATTTGACAAGAGTAAGATTTATAATGCTGTGTTGAAAGCTTATGAGGAAGTTTATCCTAATTATAAGACGAATCAAAAAGATGCTGAAACAATAACTGATTTTGTTTTAAATAAGATACAACTTATGAATGAGATTACTGTTGAACAGATACAGGACATTGTTGAAAATGCTCTCATTGAATATGATGGTATAGTTGCAAAGGCTTATATTACATATAGATATAAGAGAATGCTGGCAAGAAAAATGAATAATACCGATGATACCATTCTTTCACTCATTGACTGTGTCAATGAGGAAGTCAAAGAAGAAAACTCTAATAAAAATCCTACGTTGCTTCCCACCCAGAGAGATTATATGGCTGGTACGGTTTCAAAGGATTTAACAAATAGAGTTCTTCTTCCAGATGATATTGTTAAGGCACATAATGATGGACTTATCCACTTCCACGATTCTGATTACTATATTCAACATATGCACAACTGCGACCTTATAAATCTTGATGATATGCTCCAGAACGGCACTGTTATTTCAGGCACAATGATTGAAAAACCTCATAGTTTTGCAACAGCTTGTACTATTACAACACAAATTATTGCACAGGTGGCAAGTAATCAGTACGGTGGTCAGAGCATTTCTTTATCAGCTCTTGCCCCTTTTGTTGATATTTCAAGAAAGAAAATACGACAGCAATTCATAAATGACGGTTTAGCTGTATCCGATGAAATTGTTGAAAATCGTGTTCTTGACGAGATTAAACGTGGTGTTCAGACAATTCAGTACCAAATAGTAACTCTTATGACAACAAACGGTCAGTCACCGTTTGTAACTATTTTTATGTATTTGGGCGAGGTACAGAATAAACAAACAAAGCACGATCTTGTACTTATTATTGAAGAGGTACTTAAACAGCGTTATCAGGGAGTTAAGAATGAAGTTGGTGTTTGGATAACACCTGCTTTTCCGAAACTTATTTATGTTCTTGAAGAGGATAATATTCACGAGGATTCGCCTTATTGGTATCTTACTAAACTTGCTGCAAAATGTACTGCAAAAAGGCTTGTTCCAGATTATATTAGCGAAAAAGTAATGAAACAGCTTAAAGATGGTCATTGCTTTACAAGTATGGGTTGACTATACAGCTCATATAAAACTCCGTGAACACATATTAAAGTGGTGTACATTTTACGTTTAGGAATCGTAGGAAATGACGATTAGAAAATGTGCTGACAGGGAATGTCTTAAAAAAGAAGAATCCTGTGCTAAGACGCATACTTACAAATGCCTATGGGAGGTATTTGTATAGAAGAATACGATGGATTTTTAGTAGATGAATACTTTAACATATTTAGCAAGCGAACTGGTAGAAAATTAACACCCTATATCGGAACTGATGGATATATGCACGTTCAATATAAAATAGATAAATATAAATCTCATCGTAATAGGGTTCATGTTATTTTGGCTCATTGCTTTATTCCAAATCCAAATGGCTATAAATATGTTAACCATATTGACAGTAATAAACTTAATAATAGCTTAGAAAATTTAGAATGGTGTACTAATTCATATAACGTTAAACACGGTTGGGATAGTGGAAATAGAACTCATAAAAATAATACAAGTGTTTCTGTGTTTGATTTGAAAAATAATTATGTTAATACATATAAATCAATTAGAAAATGTGGTGAATCACTTAATGTTGACAGACATAAGATAGCCAGAGTTTTAAAAGGCGAATTAAAAGAAGATTATTTAGGCTATTTGTTTAAGTATGCGTAAAGTTAAGAGACTACCGAAAACATAACACAGACAGTTCTGTGCGAAGAAGCGAGTAGGGTACATTCGAGTTTAATACGAATGGAAGTGCGGAGTATTAACCAACGTAGTGGTTAATAAAGATATAGTCCAGTGGTCGAAAGACCATTGTGCAGAAGCTTTCTTTCTCCTTGGAAAGATGAAAACGGAAATTATAAATTCTATGGCAGATTTAACAAAGGTGTTGTAACAATTAACCTTGTTGATGTTGCGCTTACAGCAAAGAAGAATAACCCAAATGATATAATGACAGAATTTTGGAAGATATTTGATGAACGTCTGGAGCTTTGCCATAGAGCTTTAATTTGTAGATATGAAAGGCTTAAAGGTACACCATCAGATGTTGCGCCTATTCTTTGGCAGTATGGAGCATTAACAAGACTTAAAAAGGGTGAAGTAATTGATAAATACCTTACAGGTGGTTATTCAAGTATTTCTCTTGGCTATGCAGGTCTTTGGGAATGTGTTTATGCTTTAACTGGTCATAAACTTACCGAAAAAATAGGTCAGGATATTGGTAAGAAGATAATGCAGTATATGAACGATAAGTGTAACGATTGGAATAAAGACCTTAATCTCGGATTTTCAATTTATGGTACACCTCTTGAATCGACAACATATAAGTTTGCCAAGTGTTTACAGAAGCGTTTCGGTATTATAAAGGGTGTAACTGATAAGAATTACATAACCAATAGTTATCATATACACGTTACAGAACCTATTGATGCTTTCACAAAGCTTTCTATAGAATCTGAATTTCAGTCTCTTTCAACAGGAGGGGCAATATCTTATGTGGAGACCTCTAATTTAAGTAACAATATTGAAGCTGTGCTTGAAGTAATCAAGTTTATCTATGACCACATAATGTACGCTGAACTTAATACAAAATCTGATTATTGTCAGGTGTGCGGATTTGACGGTGAGATACAGGTTATTGAAGATAAAGATACAGGCAAGCTCGTCTGGGAATGTCCTAATTGTGGTAATAGAGACGAAAAGAAGCTTAATGTTGCGAGAAGAACTTGTGGATTGAATTGATGTAGTCCACATTAAATAGGTTAAATTGCGGGGAAGTCCCCATAACCCTAATTCACCACAACAGAACTGGAAACGGTAAATGTGATGGTGGTATGAATTTTTAATTCAACAGTCCGACAGGATAGAAACCATAAAAAGTAATTAGGATAGGGATAACCGAGTGTGCAAGTCACTCAAACGCATCGAAACTCCTTAACACATAATGGTGATGGAGGACGTTCAACGACTATAATACCTACTAATAACAAATAAAATTGCTAATAAAATTTATAAAAATAGAGGAAGAAATAATATAGAAGATATTAAACCTATACCTGATTTTAAAGGATATTATATAAGCAATGCTCGTCAAACATCAACTGATAAAAGAAAAGATTTATATATACATAGGTTAGTTGCACAAATGTTTATTGATAATCCCGATAATAAAAAATATGTAAATCATATTAATTGTGTTAGAAATGATAATAGAGTTGAAAACCTTGAATGGTGTACAGCTAAAGAAAATACATATCAAACAGAAAGATTAAAGCATATAATACGAGACGATACTGGTAAGTTTATTAGCAATTTTTCTTATCCAGCATAAAGACAAAAAGTTATTAGATTGTATAGTCTACTCCCTTTTAAATATTACGAAAGTAAGGGTATAAAGGACATTGGTTCAAATTTTTGGAATCAGGGGCGAACTCAAGAAATAAAGGAAAGAGTTATACATCTTGGTGATGACGAATGAATTACATAAAAATCAGTAAGTGTGATACTGCTAACGGCACAGGCATAGGTGTTGTACTCTGGGTATCGGGGTGCAACTGCCGTTGTCACGGTTGTCACAATTCCCAGACGTGGGATTTCAATGCAGGACAACCCTTTACAGAAGATACAATGCTGGAACTTCTCGAAGCTCTTAACAAGCCATATATCTCTCGGCTAACTTTTTCGGGCGGACACCCACTTGACCCTAAAAATATAGATACTGTTACTAAGATTTCGCAAGAAGTATATGATAAATTTCCAAATATCAAGCAGTGGTTATATACAGGGTATGAATGGAACTATATATTGTGTTTTGATATTTTAAAAACACTACATATAGTAGTTGATGGGGCATATTTACACGATAAAAGAGATATTTCATTAGCTTGGCGAGGAAGCTCAAATCAAAGAGTCATTGACGTTCAAGAAAGTCTTAAACAAAATAAAGTAGTCCTTTATTGTGAATGAAACTAAACCGTAAAAAATAGGCTCTTGCCAAAATTAAAGACAAGAGCCTAAAAGGAGGGCGAAATGTCAAGACCTAAGAAAACAGATGTTGAAACAGAAAATGCTAAATCACAATTAAGTAAAACACCATTCAGTAAAGGTGAGACTGTCTGCTTGACCTATAAAACTGATGGTAAACCTAAATACTACATAACATCTACTGTACTCAGAGATGTTTATTACTTGTATGAAGTTACAAACGATACAATTATAAAAACTAAACACAAAGCCGATAATCCAACCGATTTATATAAACTTATGAGGGAGTGATAATTATTAACAAACCAATTTATCTTGATAACGCTGCTACTACACCAATAACCAAGCCAGTTCTTGATGCTATGATGCCGTATCTTACAGAGCAGTATGGTAATCCATCATCGTTATATTCTCTTGGCAGAACAGCACACAAGGCTGTAGAAACAGCGAGAAACCAAATTGCAAAGGCTATTAACGCAGAACCCAATCAGATATTTTTTACATCAGGAGCTACAGAGAGCAATAATTGGGTGTGTTCAAACTTTAAGAGTATACTTTGTTCACCATATGAACATCATTCAATTCTCAAAAGACTACATACGACAGAAATGAGAACCTCTGCACCTCTCGCTAATGATATCTTTAGATGTTCTGCTGATTTGGTCTCCCATATGTTTGTTAATAACGAAATTGGACAGATATATGACATTGCAAATATGGCAAAAATATCTCACGAAATGGGGGTTTTGTTTCATTCTGACGGAACTCAAGCTTTCAATCACGTCCCAATAGACGTTAAAGAACTTGACTGTGATTTTCTAAGTCTTAGTGGGCATAAATTCCATAGTCCGAAAGGCATAGGCATATTATACATAAAAGAATCTGACAAGTTTAAGCCACTTCTTTATGGCGGTCAGCAAGAAGCGAACCATAGGGCAGGAACGGAAAACGTAGCATCTATTGTAGGAATAGGTAAAGCTGCTGAACTTTATAATTATTCTCTTGAAAGAGATAAGCATTGCAGAGAAATACAGCAGAAATTCTATAATGCCTTTGGTCATTTTAAAGACGTATATTTCAATACCGTAATAGCTGACAGTATATCATCAACACTTAACGTAGCTTTTAAAAATGTAGAATCTGAATCACTTATGCTCCTCCTCGATATGGACGGTATCTGTGTATCGGCAGGTTCAGCTTGTAACTCAGCAAGCTTAGAACCGTCACACGTTTTAAAAGCTATAGGTACACCAGAGGATTACATATACAACAGTATTAGGTTATCTTGGGACGATACACTTACAGATGAAGAAGTCGATTATGTTATTGAAAGTATTAAAAAGAATGTAATGAAAGTGAGATGTTATATATGATAACTTCTTATTATATTATAGCTGGTATAATTGGTATTCTCATTTGGCAAGTAATAACGATAATATTTTATGGTGTTGCAAAATTACTTAGTGAAAGATTTCTACAAGAACCAGAAGACTCAGCTTTGAAATTTGCGATATGTGTTCCATATTTTATATTAACCAGCATTGACCATATTATTGGAAAATGTCTCACGCTGCTTTTAATATCTTGGTGTAGAAAAAATCTTTATAGATATTGTCTTTGCCGTAAGGTTCATCTTCAAGGCTCTGAATCTGAATTTATAACGAAAAATGTCAGATTTTTTGCAACGAAGAAAATGGTTGAAAAACTATCTTTTGACAATACAAGAAATGATTATGTAGAATTTATAAGCGATTGCACAAATATGGAGGGTGTTCCCTATGGTTATTATATTTATAGAGGACAAGACACATTTCACGGCGAAGATATGAATTTATTTAGAAAAGAAATTAAAGTTAAAGAAAAGGAGAATGTGTAATGAACACAACAGTTAAATTTGCTAAAGTAAGACCTACAGCGGTTATACCCACAAAGAGAGATGAGGACGCAGGATTTGATATCTATGCTGACTTTGAAGATGATTTTATTATCATTGACCCACATACAACTACATTGATACCAACAGGCATTGCTTCTGCGTGCGATGTAGATTATTGTTTTATTCTCAAAGAGAGAGGGTCAACAGGTAGTAAGGGTATTGCTCAGAGGTGTGGTGTAATCGACAGTGGCTACCGTAACGAGTGGTTTGTTCCCATTACCAATACAACAAATAAAAAGATAGCTATTGTTAAAAAAGATGCCGATTATATATTTATGAAAAACACAAGTGGTTATACTATTTATCCCTATGAAAAAGCAATAGCACAGGTTCTTGTAGTTCCTGTTCCAAAGGTTAAGGTTGAAGAACTTACATATAATGAACTTAAAGAAATAGCATCTGATAGGGGAATGGGTGCATTAGGAAGTAGTGGTAAGTAATATGAACAATACAATTCTTCCAAATCTTGTTTTTACCGTTGCTGAAGTGGCTTCAATATTAAAAATAAATAAAAATGCAGTATATGATTTAATCAACAATGGCATTCTCAAAAGTATTAAATTAGGTAGCTGTAAAATAACAGCTAAATCATTAAATGATTTTTTAGAGGCTTATGACGGTTATGATTTAAGTGATTTAACTGATATTAAGCTTCTTCATCAATATAAAATAGCAAATAACTAAAAATATCCCGCTCAATAATATGATTTATTTCATACTATTTGAGCGGGATATTTTTAGTTATTTTAGAATATTATCCATAATATTTGCAACTTCTTCATCCATTTTATCAGTGATATGGGTGTAATATCTAAGAGTGGTTTCTAATTTACTATGCCCTAAGCGCTTCTGTACGTACTTAGGATTTACACCCGATTCAGCCAACATAGTGGTATGAGTGTGTCTAAGATTATGATACTTGAAGTCTATATTGAGGTCGTCTTTAAATATGCGTCTCATAAACTTAATGCTATTTGGAGTAAGCATTTCTCCGTTTGGCTTAACATTTATAAAGTCATCAACGATAATTCTTTGCGTTTTGTCATTTCTTCTATCGGTAACAAAATTTATAGCATATCCATCGCCGTATTCTTGTTTATTTTTTTCATGCTGTGCTTGTAGCTCTTTGAGGTAATTGGTAAATTCATCACCCATTTTTATAGTTCTTACACTACTTACTGTTTTGGGTGGTATAAAAGACCATTGTTTATCTTGAAAATATAATTGCTTGTTTATTCGTATAGTCTTTTTATTCCAATCAATATCAGAAAATCTTAATCCAAAACATTCACTAACTCTAAGACCAAGGTTAATTCCTATTTTAAAGGCTGGAGTTAAATTTGTTGTAGCACATCTTTGTTCCATTAACTCTAATTCTTTTTTAGTGTAAGTTTGTATTTCACCGTATGCACGATAACTTGCTGGTGGGACAACTCCGATAGTAGGATTGGTTCTGATGTACTTCCTTTTAACAGCATACCTAAATAATACAAGTAAAAAATTGTAAATACTTCTAATGTATTCGTCACTCAGATTTTCGCTTCTTTTACTATTAATATATTCTTGTAATTTTTGTGCCGAAAAATTACCAATATAGTTGTAACCTATTTCGTTACATATATGATTTCTATATAAAGAATTATATCTTGTAACGGTTGAATGCTTACGGGTGGTATTAGCTTCATTATCGATAAATTCCTGATAAACCTCATTAAGAGTTATCTTTTTGTTCTCGACAATCTCACCATTGTTATTATACTCGTCTATATACTTGGCTAACATAGCTTGAGCTTCTTTTTCAGTAGCAAAACCACTACGTTCAATTTGTTTACGTTTTCCATTCTCTTGTTTGCCCAGATCAAGACGGAAAGACCAAGTAGCTCCTTTTTTTCTTACGCTACCTTTCATTTATATCACCTCAATATCTATTATACAATTCTTGTTTATATATGTCAATACGAAAAAATTGAGTTTCCCACCAATCTATTATAAATATTAGATACTTCGGCTTAAATACGTTGTTTGCAAGATGTTTGTGGGAAAAGACAAAAAGTATCACTGCTACACATCAAATTCCCACCATATTCCCACAAAACAAAAAAATATGGTATAAGATGTTTTGATACATCTCATACCATATAATTACTATAGTGCAAAGAACTGTGCATATTGCCCTGTACATGGGCGTATCTATTTGTATATATTTGTATTTTATTTTACTTGAAGTAACGGTTGAGGAGACCCTGGAATGCCTTGCCGTGTCTTGCCTC
>ENA-ORNF01000030-ORNF01000030.1-human-gut-metagenome-genome-assembly--contig:-NODE-30-length-120758-cov-7.112334_pt1 | contig 120758 bp, 98 predicted proteins | sample MGYA00242110_ERZ509012 | MGnify/ENA primary metagenome ERZ509012 (study PRJEB26280, sample SAMEA2338714) | human gut metagenome | biome: human gut; feature: human-associated habitat; material: faeces... | reverse complement strand
CCGGGCATTCCGGTGCAAATTGGACATGTATTTGTGTTTGGTTTTGCACCAAATTCGTTTTTGCAAGAGCAAAATATTTTTGTTTTTGTTTTTAGTTCGGCATGGATTTCAAGCCCGATCACAACGTCAAATTCCATCTTACTCTTCCCCCATAATTTGTTTCGCTATATCATATAAAACATCTTCAGTTTTGTTTTTGCCCATAATCTGCAAGCCAAGTGGCAAACCATTAAGTGATGCATATGGAACACTGAGTGCCGGAATTCCTGAAATTGAAGCAGGAACCGTGAAAAGATCTTCAAGATACATGCTTGTTGGATCTTTACTCTTTTCGCCAAGTTTGAAAGCAACAGAAGGTGTTGTTGGTGTCAAAATCACGTCACACTGTTCAAATGCTCTTTCAAATTCTTTTCTAAGAAGACTTTGAAGTTTTTTTGCTTTTTTATAATATGCATCAAAATATCCACTTGAAAGAATAAAGTTTCCAAGCATGATTCTGCGCTTAACTTCATCTCCAAAACCTTGACTTCTGCTTTTAACATAAACTTCTTCAAGAGTTTTTGCATCGCTTGCACAAGTTGCATATTTAACCCCATCAAAACGTGCAAGGTTGCTCGTTGCTTCTGCTGGAGTTAAAACATAATAGCAAGCAAGACTGCTTGAAATGTGTGGAACACTTATTTCCTTTATAGCATGTCCCATTTTTTGAAGCTTTTCAATTTGATTTTTAAAAAGTGAATATTGTTCAAGCTTTGCAATTTCACTTGAAAGTTCTTTGCAAAGTCCAATTGTATAGGTCTTTTTTGTTTTTCCAAAATCATTTTCAATTGATGTTTGATCTTTCTCATCTTTGCCAGAAATCACACTTAAAACAAGTTTGTTATCTTCTATTGTTTTTGTGATTGGTGATGCTTGGTCGGTTGACGAAGCAAATGCAACAATTCCATATCGAGAAACCGTTCCATAGGTTGGTTTAATTCCAACAACACCATTAAACGAACTTGGCTGACGAATTGATCCGCCAGTGTCTGTTCCGATAGCAACAGGTGCAAGTGAAAGTGCAGCAGCAACCGCACTTCCGCCAGATGAACCACCAGCAACACGAGTTTTGTCTTTAGAGTTAAGTGTTGCTCCATATACACTTTTTTCGCAACTTCCACCCATTGCAAATTCGTCCATATTTGCACGAGCGATGATAATTGCACCAGCTTCTTCAAGTCTTTTCACAATTGTTGCACTATACGGCGAAACAAAATCTTTCAAAAAGGCACTTGCACAGCTCATATGCTTTCCTTTGCATAGAATGTTGTCTTTAATAATGACAGGAACACCAGCCATTTCACCCTGTTCTTCACCACTTGCAACTTTTCTGTCAATTTCTCTTGCTCTTTCAATGCTATCTGAAAATGTTTCAATAATTGCATTATATTCTTTAAAACTTTCAATGCGATCAAGGAAAAACTTTACAACACTTTCTGCTGAAAACTGTTTTTGCTTAACACCATCTGAAATTTGTTTGATGCTCATTTTTGAATAGTCCATTATTCCACCACCAATGGCACTTTATAGCACCCGTCTTTTTGTTTAGGAGCATTCAAAAGCGGATCAAAATCTTTTTGCACTTCCGCCTTATCTTCACGAAGAGATGAAATTGAAACACCACTTTTCTCTTCTTCTGGAAGATCCAATTTTGTAATCTCATCAACAAATGCCAAAATCTTTTCAAGATCTTCTTCAAATTTTTCTTTTTTATCATCTTCAATTTTAAGTTTGCTTAAACTTTCAAGATGTTTAATGTCAATTTGCATTTTCTTTCTCCTATCTAAGTTTAATATGAATTTCACGAAGCTGTTCTTCTGTGACAAATGATGGAGCCCCCATCATTAGATCTTGAGCTTTAGAACTCATTGGGAAAGCAACAACTTCTCGAATGCTTTTTTCACCGAGAAGAAGCATTAAAATTCTATCCACCCCAGGTGCAATTCCTGCATGTGGCGGAGCACCATATTGGAAAGCTGTGTAAAGTGCACCAAACTTTTTCTCGACGTCTTCTTGCGAATAGCCAGCAATTTCAAAAGCTTTTAACATTGTTTCTTCATCTGTGTTGCGGACTGCCCCACTTGAAAGCTCAACACCATCGACAACAACGTCATATTGATATGCTAAAATATCAAGTGGATCTTTTTCTTTAAGAGCTTCAAGCCCACCTTGTGGAAGGCTGAAAGGGTTGTGACAAAATCCAATTTCGCCAGTTTCTTTATCTATTTCATACATAGGGAAATCCACAATCCAGCAAAATTTATATTCGCTGTCATCTTTAAGCCCCAAAGTTTCGCCAACTCTTGTTCTAAGGGTTGAAGCAAGTGAGAAACAAAGTGAAGGATCTTCATCTGCAATAACAAAAATATCATCACCCACTTTTGCTTTCGTTGCCGCTTTAAGGCCTTCACATTCTTGCTCTGAAATAAATTTTACAATTGGTCCTTTAAGTGAGCCATCTTCTAAAACTCTAACCCATGCAAGACCTTTTCCTCCAAGAGATAATATCTCTTCTGTAAGTTTATCATAAAACGAACGTGGTTGTCCACTTGCACAAACAGAAAAACCTTCAATTGTTTTTCCGCGAAATGCCGAAAACTCTGATTTTTCAAAAACCTTATCGAGCGATTGCATTTCAATTTGAATTCTAAGGTCTGGTTTGTCAGTTCCATATTTGATTAATGCTTCTTTATATGGAATTTTAACAAAATGTCTGTCTGGCATTTTCTTGATCCCAAACTTAGAAAAAATTCTATAAAGCACGTCTTCACAAACCTCAAAAACATCTTCTTGAGTTGCATAGCTCATTTCCATGTCAAGTTGATAAAACTCTCCAGGTGAGCGATCTGCTCTTGCATCTTCATCTCTGAAACATGGTGCAATTTGAAAATATTTTTCAAAACCAGCACACATCAAAAGTTGTTTAAATTGTTGTGGAGCTTGTGGCAAAGCATAAAACTTGCCTTTATGCACACGGCTTGGGACAAGATAATCTCTTGCACCTTCCGGGCTTGAAACTGTAAGAATCGGAGTTTGAATTTCTTCAAAGTCTTTTTCTCTCATGATTGTTCTCATTTCATAAAGAACATCACTTCTAAGTTTCATTTTTCTTTGCATTTCTGGACTTCTAAGGTCCAAATAGCGATATTTCAAGCGAACATCTTCACTTGTTTTTCTGCTGTCTTCAATTTCAAATGGAAGCATGTGTTTTGCTTTTGAAAGCACTTCCATTTTTTCAATTAAAATTTCAATTTTACCAAGTTTTGATTTTTCATCAATTGTGTCTTGGTCTCTTTTTTGAACAGTTCCTGTAACGCTTATTACACTTTCTTTTGAAAGTGAAGAAAGCAAACTGTCATCATGTGTTTTGAGTTGCACAAAACCATATTTATCACGAAGGTCGATAAAAACAATTCCGCCATGATCACGGACAACCTTCACAAATCCAGCAACTTGAACAGTTTTTCCAATATAAGACTCGTCAAGTTCTTTGCATGTTATTGTTCTATACATTTTTATATTCTCCTATTTTTTGGTTATTTTTAAATTGATTTTATTTTTAAAATATATTGATAATTTTTATATTAAAAGAAACATTCGCCCCGACGGGCATTTGTTTTAAGTTTTAAAAGTTTCATGATTTTTCTCCTTGAAAACAAAAAAAGTGGAAAGGGGTTAACCTTTCCACTTTGCTTCTATTTGTTTATTATTTTGCCTATTTTATAACAATAGAAAAGGAACCCATTATATTTAATGTGTTTGCATTATTATTGTTATTGTTATTAGCAAATATTTTAAACATAACTTGCTCCTTCTTTAAATTTTATAACATCAGTATAACATCAAAATCCAAATGTGTCAATCACTTAACACCTTAAAAAAAACATTCAAATGCATAAGCGACTTTTAATATATTTATATATTACTTTTTCAAAATTTAATCAAATTGATATTTAAAACTGCAATTTTTAATTGATTTTTGTAACTTTTCTTTTTGAAATTTTATATGCATCGCCATAAATCTTTTCGCCATTTTCATCAACCAAAATATATGAAAGGTTAGGAATCGCAATAAAATCATGCCAATCCGACATCGGCAAAATATATTCTTGAACGGTGTCAAACTCAAGTTGAAATTGATAAAAAACGCCATCAAAATGTGGAATTATAATTCCATTATAAAGCCCTAGTCCATCAAGCCAACGTGGTTCATCTTTTCCCATTTCAATTTCAGGAAAGTTTGCAACAATCTTTCCAAGGTTCATTGCGCCTGCAGAAACTCCAACAATCACACCTTTAAAGTTTGAAAGAGTTTCAGCAAGTGACATTTCTTCAAAAAACTTAAGTTCTCTCAAACATGCCCCACCACTTAAAACAACAAGGTCTGCACCACTCACAATCTCTTTTGCATTTCCTGAGTTTCTATGATCAAGAACAATTGTTTCTTTAAATTTTATACCGGTTTTCGCAAATGATTTAGTCATCATTTTTGCACGTTTATCATTTTTTAAATATTCATCTGGATCATTTGCAACAAAAACAAAACGATTTGTATTTTTCAAACTTTTTGCAAGGTTTGTTGCAAAATCATTTGTGTTGTCAAGTTTTGAAGGAAAACGAATTCCGAAAATTCCCTTTTTATAATATGGAACAATGCTCGTTAAAAAAATTGTCATCTTTTATCTCCTTTTCTTTATTTTATCACAGCACAAAAATTATTGCATCTTTTTTGATGCAAAAAAAAACAACAAACCAAAATGATTTGTTGCATGTTGTTTTAATTAAATTTCTCGTCTTTCACGAAGTGCTTTTGAAAGAGTAACTTCATCAGCAAATTCAAGCTGTGTTCCAGCAGAAAGTCCTTGAGCGATTCTTGAAACTTTAACACCATATGGCTTAACCAATGTTGCAATATACATTGCAGTTGCTTCGCCTTCAACATCTGGACTTGTTGCAAGAATAACTTCTTTTGTATTTCCTTTTGCAATTCTTTCAATAAGTTCAGCAATTTTAATGTCTTTTGGTGCGATGTTTGCAAGTGGATTTATTGTTCCGTGCAAAACATGATATGACCCGTTATATGAATGTGCTTTTTCAATTGCCATTACGTCTTTTGGTTCTTTAACAACACAAATTGTTTGCTCGCTTCGTGTTTGGCAAATTGGGCAAATCTCACCTTCAGCAAAGTTCCCACAATTTTTGCAAAATTTAACTTGATTTTTTGCATCTAAAATTGCTTGTGCAAAATTCTCGGCATTTTCCTTTGAGCCCGTAACAATATAATATGCATATCTCCCAGCGGTCTTTTTCCCAACCCCAGGAAGCTTGCTAAACTCATTCGTAAGACGATCTAAACTTTCAATGTTAGAAAGATCCATCTTACATCATTCCTCCAAAGCGTCCAAGCTTTTCTTGTTTTAAAGCATCTGCCTTTGCAGCCGCATCATTAAATGCAGCAAGAACAAGGTCTTCAAGCATTTCAACATCGTCTGGATCAACAACAGAAGGATCAATGTTAACAGCAACTGGAGTTTTGTTTCCTTTAAGTGTAACTTTAACAAGTCCACCACTTGCTTGCCCTTCAACTTCAGTTTCCTCAACCTCTTGACTTGCTTTCATTGCTTCTTCTTGCATTTTTTGTGCTTGACGCATAAGAGCTTGCATATTGTTGTTTCCACCGCCCATAAAACCACCAAATTTTCCCATAAAAAATTCTCCTTAAAATATGATAATATTATATTTTTTTATAATCATTAAGTCAAACATTATTCGTCAACTTCAAGCTTTCCGCCAAAATATGACGAAAGCTCATTAACATTTCCAGCGCTTTTCTGCTCTTTAACTTTAAATTGATATGAAATTCCAAGATTGTCAAAAAACTCTCTTAAAATAAGTTTGTTTTTCTCTCTTGAAATAAGCTCAAGTGTAAGCTTATCATCAACATAAAAAGTTGCTTCTTTTCCATTTAGGTCAACATTTTGAACTTGACGAATTGCCGTTAAAAGCCCCATGTCTTTATTTTCTCTCAAAAACGCAAGAAGTTGACCAAGCAAATTGTTTGCATTTTCTGAATTTTGCACACTTTTTGGTGCATTTTCCACTGTTTTTTGCACTTTTTCTTGATTTTTTTCAACATTTCCAGTTATAACCGGTCTGTTTTCTGCATTTTTTGTCGGAAGAGTTGTAATTGCTCCGCCATAAACAATTTTTTCAAGTTTTTCAACACGTTCAAGCAAGTTAACATCTGCAAGTGTTTTAATGATTGCAGTTTCAAGAACAATTCTTGGATTGATGCTGTATCGAAGTTCAGCCTCAATCTCGCTAAGATTTGTGATGAGTGCGACAATTTTTGCATATGCTTCTTCGGTTGCTTGCTGTTTCATCTTTTCAAAAGTTTCAGGAGATGCAACAACCATTGTTTTTGCTCTTTCACCAAGAGTTTGAATTATCATTAAATCACGAAAATATGAAATTAAATCTTTGCTTAAAACAAGAGGACTTTTTCCACCAGACAAAACCTTGTCAAGCTCAATCATACTTTGCCCCATATTGCCCGATAAAACTGCATTTGAAATTGAAAGGAGCATGTCTTTTTCAGTTGTTCCAAGAACTTCCATCACGCTTTTATAGGTCAGATTTTCGCCTGAATATGAAATGCATCGGTCAGCAATTGACAATGTGTCACGAACACTTCCTTCACCAGCTCTCGCAATCACTTCAACAGCAGAATCTTCCGCATTTATCTTTTCATTTTTGAAAACTTTTTTAAGAAGCGTTGAGAGATCTGCAACTGAAACAAGACCAAAATCAAAACGTAAACATCTTGACAAAATTGTTGCTGGAAGTTTATGCACTTCGGTTGTTGCCAAAATGAAAACCGCATGCGATGGTGGCTCTTCAAGTGTTTTTAAAAGTGCATTGAATGCACTTGGCGAAAGCATGTGAACTTCGTCAATAATATACACTTTATATCTTCCGGCAACTGGTGGATATTTGACCTTTTCTCTTAAATCACGAATTTCATCAACACCATTGTTAGAAGCAGCATCAATTTCCAAAATATCAATATTATTCCCTGCAAGTGCTTTGCACGTTTCACAGTTTCCACATGGAGAGCCATTCACAGGGCTTTCGCAGTTGATTGCTTTTGCAAATATTTTTGCTGTTGATGTTTTTCCCGTTCCACGACTTCCACAAAACAAATATGCATGTCCGATCTTGTCATTTTTAATCTGATTGACCAATGTTTGAATAATATGGCTTTGACCGATCACTTCATCAAAAGTTTGTGGACGATATTTTCTGTAAAGAGCAAGATACATGTTTTTCTCCTTTAATTGTTTTTAACTTTAAGTTTGATTCTTTGAATTGTGTTTGTAACACTTCTTGGGCTTGTTCCAAGCTCTTTTGCAATTTGAGCACTTGTAAGTCCTTCAAGATAAAGCGAAAGAACTTTTTGTTCGTTTTTGCTTAATATTCGAATAAGCAGATCAATTCGCTCGTCATCACTTTCATGTGAAAGAAAAATCTCTTCAGGGTCGCCCGCAGTTCCAATTTCGCCAATTTCAAACTCTTCATCTTCGCTGTTTGTTCTCACAATTGGAACCGAATTGTTAAGCGGTTGGTTTTTCTGTGCATTTGCATGCTTGATTGCATCGATAACCTTTCTTTTCACACATGTCATGGCATATTTTGTGAAAACTTCACTTCCATATTCCGCCCTTGATGTGTCAAAGTTTTTGATTGCTTCAAGAAAACCAATCATTCCTTCTTGATAAAGGTCTTCACTTGTTCCGCCGACAAGATAAAAACGCCTGCAAACTGCACGAATCATGCTTGCATATTGATCAACAAGTTTATTGAAAAGCTCTTCATCAAGACAATTTTTTTCCATTTTTATTTTCCTTGCATTACTGCTTCATACATGCAAATTCCAGCAGACACACTTGCATTCATAGAGTTTACATTGCCAGTCATTGGAATTTTTATGATTTGATCTGAAAGTTTTCTTGCAAGATCTGAAACCCCAAAGCCTTCAGAACCAACAACAATTGCAACATTTCCTTTAAGATTTGTTTTTCTAATATCTTCTCCGTCCATGTCTGCACTATAAACAAAAATATTTTCTTCTTTAAGACGTTTAATTGCATCATTAAGGTTGTTAACTTTTATAACTTTAACATAGTTTATAGCCCCGGCAGATGAACGAATTACTGTTTCATTCACAAGTGCACTATGACGAGCCGGAATAATTACACCCGAGAACCCAAGACATTCTGCACTTCGAATAATGCTTCCAAGATTGTGTGGATCTTCAACACCATCAAGCAAAATGAAAAGTTTTCGCTTGTCCGAATTTTCTAAATCTTTCAAAACTTCTTCAAGATCATAATATTTATAATCAGTTGTAAAAGCAATAATTCCTTGATGATGCCCAGTTTTGCTCATGCGGTCAAGAACTTGCTTTGGTGCAAATTCAACACGAATCTTTTTGTCTTTTGCATTTTTAATTTGTTCACGAATTTCTGCATCGTTGGTTTTGTCAATCACAACGATTTTTTCTATTGTTGTTCCAGATTTAATTGCTTCAAAAACTGGATTTTTTCCTTCTGCTAACATTTATTTCTCCATTATAGACATGTTTAAAATCTGATTTAATCTTTCGCTTTGACCAGTCAAATATAAAAAACCAATCAAAGCTTCAAAAGCTGTTGCATAGTTATATTCTGAAACCGAATAGTTTTTTGCAGTTTGCCCTTTTGCAGTGTTTCTTGCACGCATTGCAATGTCATGCTCTTCTTCAGAAAGAAGTGGCTCGATTTCTTTGAAAACTTTGCACTGAAATCCAGCATTTATAAATTCTTTCGTCATGCGAGTAAGTTGATTGACTTTATAATCTCCACTTTTTGCAAGATGCTCACGCACAAACAAAGTGTGAACACTGTCACCAACAAAAGCAAGTGCAAGCGGCTGCATTTCTCTGACTTTTTGTTTGTTTAAATCAAATTCCATATTTTCCATAAATAAATTATACCATTTTATTTGCCTTGAAGCAACAAATAAATAAATTTCTAAAAAGAAAAAGTCCAAGCGACATTTCGCCTGAACTTTAAACTGTTTTTTTGAACGCTGTTAAAAAATTATTGCAACCAATACCTATCAGTTGTTTGATCCCAAACATCTTTTAAATTTGCTCCATCAATTTTTGCATTGTTTTTAAAATCATCATCACTTTTAAAGAAATCTTTTTCTTTAGTTTTTGAATTGAAAAGTCTAATCATTTTTCTTTTATTATCATCATCATAAACAATTTCCACGGCATAATAAACACCTTTATACTCAAACTGCATTTCACCGTAACTATGTAGAGCTTCTATAAAATCATCAAAATCAGGTTCAAGTGGTTTTCCTTCCTTATAAAGCTGCTTGGCTTTGTTCAGTGATATCAAATTTGGTATTGCAACAATGTCTGGATTCTCTTCATTCAAAAAGCAATTCCACCACCCGCAAAAAGAACACTTGCCTTGTTTGTAAGTGTCAACATCAATAATCTGAGAACAAACTTCACAATTTTTCTTATATGTTTTCCCCATTCTTCTCTCCATTTTTTATTCATACAAAAATTCAAGGTCATTTCTGTTTTATTTTAAATTGTTTTTTTATAACGCCATAAGCAAACGTTTTTCGTTTTACAGATAGTCAGGGTTTTCAACCTTGTCCCAAATGTCTTTCACATATTCATTTCCAATTTTTGCATTGTCAATAAAGTCTTGTTTATCATTAAAATAATAAACATTTTCAGGACTCCAACCAAACTCAATTTTCGTTTCAGTTTCACCAACCAAAAACAAACAACAATCAAGATCTTTATATCTAAATCCTGCTTCACTATAAAAATATAACATTTCAAGAAAATCGTCCAAATCAGGCTCTATTGATTTTCCTTCCTTATATAATTGTTTTGCCTTGATTAATGACACTTTATTTGGAAAAATCACTTCCGTTTCGTTTATTTCTCCAAGACTATTGTTATACCAATTGCAATGCGGACATTCATTATTTTCTTTTTCTCCGTCTGACAAAATTTCACCACAGACATCACATCTTTTTATATTACTATTATTCATAATTACTCCTTTTCTTTCTAACAATAATTATCATTTTTCGGAACTGATTTTTCCCGTGGCTTTAACTTCGTCCAATCCCAAGGATGATCGTGTGGAAATGTATGTGTATTGTTCGAATTACCATGTTCCAAATCCCTATCCCAAATAGCCTTCCCTTCAGCATCATACCACCGCTGTTGTATTAACTTTCCAGTCAATTCATCATAATAGTTAGTCCTTGAATTAGGTGGACAGCCTTTAATTTCTTTAATATTCTTTCCATAAGGTCCGTAAACTTTTTTTACACCACCACTAGGTTTACACATTCCCATTATATCACCCCCTGTGGTGAAAGTTCAAATATTTTAGAAACAATATATCCATTATTACCCGACAACACAAAATAAAGTTTTTGTCCACTCAAACCTTCAATTTTCAGAGTTGTATTAAATTCTCCAATAACATTATATTTTGTTTTAATTTTAACTTCATCTAAAAACCAGGTTATGTTATTTGCAAATAATGATGATATTGTTATCAACCCTTGATAATTATCTACTTTTATATAATTAATTTCAGGAGCACCAATTAAATTATTCACCAACTTATTTATTTTAAATAAATTCTTCATTTCTTTATAACCGATGACATCCCAACATACGTCTTCATATGGATTTTTAATAAATGGAATATTTTTTGTTTTTAAAACTGCATCTTTCAAACCAAATTTCTCAAGGTCTGCAACAATTTTCCATCGATAAATTTCATTTCGCTCTTCAAAATCCATTTTTGCTTTCGCAAGATGGGTTGCATAATCAAGTTCACTGCACCCGTTCACATTCATAAAGTGTCTTTTTGCTTCTTCACCATAACCCAATCTTTGCGAATTTCGTATATGTTTCACTCCATGACATTTACTGCATATTCCAACAATATCAATGAGCTTTTGAGTTTTATTTTCAATGTCAAAATCCCAAATCTCATGAGCGTCAAGATCGTCTGTTTCATAGCCACAAATTTGGCATTTGTGATTTGCACGTTTATAACATTCTTCTCTAAGAATGTCCCATTGTTTCTTAGGCAAAGTTTTACTGAAATCGTTATTCCAAGCTCCTTTAGGCAACATTTCTATTGTAAGTTTTAAATTCTTCATAAACTCTCCTAAATTTCGGGATACAACTCGCCTGCAAGATATTTTTCCGTGAATTTAGCAAGCCCTATCTTTTTTATCAATTCTTCCCTGTTAAATGGATCAATGGCAAGAATATTTCCTTTCATTTCTTTAAATGGAGTTCCATAACAAACAATAGCTGAAGGCTTTATTATCTCCATCATTTTGTTATATCCCAACATAAAGCCGTCTTTATTATCTTCTCTTGTATAGGTTGATACAGCAACAACTGAACCCTTTTCAACCCCATCAAAACAAAATTCCATACAAGGAATTGACCCCCATGAAATTGTTGGAATAACTTTCATTCCTTGTTTTTGCCAATATGCTCCACACCATCGATTTTTAAAAACACTATCAATTTGTCTTGCAAGTGGCATATTTTTATATGTGCTAAATTCCGGCGTCAACAATGCATAATATTGATCAAGTTTTTCAAGTGCAACTTCAGGCTTTTCATAAACATTTTCAAAAAGCCAATCATATGTAAAAAAATGTATTGTTTTATTTTTATTTTCTTCATCGTTTGGTTTTGTTTTGGTAAAATTCCACAATTCTATTTTACCAAGATCAATATCTTGCTTTTTTATTAACGGAAACCCATATTTACCATCACCTTCAAACTCATTTCTCACAAGTCTTTGTTTTTTCATACGTTTTATATTTTCATAATCGTCACCTGAATCGTCATAAATTGGTGCATCTTTATCAATTTCTTCCATAATTTCACTCCTTTAATTTTGCAATATTTGCCCTTAACCGCATTTTATCATGGCAATTCAATTTTCGACCAAAACAGTGACACATCAGCAATATAACACCCTGTCGGTTGCATAATTCTTTGAAAGAAAAAATATAATTTATCATGAAATCTCGAAAATTTATTTTTACACTTTTATCAAAAGGTCAAATTCTTTTTTTAAGTTTGATTTGCATTTTGGTTTTCTCTTCTGCAATCACTCTTGATGCAGTTTCTGCAAGCACACTAAACTCTCACGAACGTCCACTTTTCACGGTTGTCATCGACCCAGGACATGGCGGACTCGACCCTGGAAGCATTGGATATAAAACAAAAACAAAAGAAAGCGAAATCAATCTTGCAGTTTCACTTTATCTTTATAAACTTCTTGAAAACTTTAACATTAACACTGTCATGACACGAAACACAAGTGATGGACTTTATGGAATTTCAACAAAAAACTATAAAAAACGTGACATGCAAAAGCGAAAAGACATCATCAATGCAATCAATCCAGACATTGTTGTTTCTGTTCATATGAACAGCTATGTTCGCCACAACCTTCGTGGGGCACAAGTTTTTTATGACAAGCACAGCAAAGAAGGTGAGCAACTTGCACTTTGCATTCAAGACCAATTTTCAACCCGCCTTCCGGCAAGTGATAAAGGAATTTCTATTGGCGACTATTATATGTTAAAATGCACTGCGCAAGCTTCTGTAATTGCCGAATGCGGATTTTTATCTAACGAAGAAGATGAAAAATTGCTTATTTCAAAAGAATATCAACAAAAACTTGCCGATTGCATTTTTAAAGGAATTGTTTCATATCTAAACCAAGAATAAAAAAATCAAAAGTAAAAATTGATTGTTTATCAAATTAAAAAACGAACACTAAACGCACCCTAATTTTGATAAAATTATCAAAAATATTTGATATGAAAAAAAACCGTGCTATAATATTTATATGGAACTTACAACAAAAGGAAGATATGCCGTTAGAATCATGGTTGAAATTGCCAAACATGGAGGCAATGTTGTTTCCGTGCAAGAAATTGCAGAAAATCAAGACATATCTGTTAAATATCTTGAAAAAATCATTAATATTTTAACAAAAAAATCGCTTCTTGAAAGTCAAAGGGGAAAAGACGGTGGCTATCACCTTACTAAAGATCCAAAAGACTATACCATTCAAGAAATTTTAAAAGCAACTGGCGACCAAGCAGAAATTGTTGCCTGCCTTCACGGAAAAGATTGTCCACGTTCTTGCAATTGCGACACTCAAGAACTTTGGGGAAACCTTGATAGCCTTATAAACCAATATCTTGAAAGCGTTACACTTGAAAACCTTTTAGATAAAAACTTTAAAAAACCAATTTTGAAATTAAAATAAAGTCACAAATTTTGTGACTTTATTTTTTTAAACATGTTGACAAACAATCAGAGCACATTTATAATAATATCATACCAATGCGGTAGGAATTGTTAAATATTTTCCTATCATATATTAAGGAGCTAAAAATGATATATCTTGACAATGCTGGAACAACCCGCATAAGCGAGCATGTTCTTGAAACAATGATGCCATATTTAACTGAAGAATATGGCAATGCATCAAGCCTTCACACTCTTGGGCAAAAGGCAAAAGAAGCACTTGAAGATGCAAGAGCAAAAGTTGCAAAATGCATCAATGCCCTTCCCCGTGAAATTTATTTCACATCTGGCGGAAGTGAAAGTGACAACCAAGCAATTTTATCCGCAGCCATTCTTGGCGCAAGAAAAAATAAAAAACATATCATCTCAACAAAATTTGAACATCATGCAGTTCTTCACACCCTTGCAAAACTTGAAAAACAAGGATATGAAGTGACCTATCTTGATGTTTATGAAAACGGAATAATTCACCTTTCAGATCTTGAAAATGCTATCCGTGAAGACACATGTCTTGTAACAATAATGTTTGCCAACAACGAAATTGGAACAATTCAACCAATCAAAGAAATTGGTGAAATCTGCCACAAGCATGGAGTTATTTTTCACACCGATGCAGTCCAAGCTGTCGGACACATTCCAGTTGATGTTAAAGAAATGAACATTGACATGCTTTCAATTTCCGGACACAAGTTTCATGGTCCAAAAGGTGTTGGTGCACTTTACGCAAAAAGCACAATCCTTCTTTCAAGTTTGATTGAAGGTGGTGCTCAAGAAAAAGGAAAACGTGCTGGAACTGAAAATGTTGCAGGAATTGTTGGAATGGCAACTGCACTTTGCGATGCTGTTTCAGAAATGCAAGAAGTTGCAAAAAAAGAAACAATGCTTCGAGACAAACTTATTTTTGAATTATCAAAAATTTCACACAGTGCACTTAATGGCGATGCAAAAATGCGTGTGCCAAACAATTTCAACATGTGCTTTGAAGGAATTGAGGGTGAAAGTTTGCTTCTTCTTCTCGATGATGCCGGAATTTGTGCATCTTCTGGAAGTGCATGCACTTCTGGTTCGCTTGACCCTTCACACGTTCTGCTTGCAATTGGTCGTCCACACGAAGTTGCACATGGTTCTCTTCGTCTTACACTTTCTAAATATACAACCGAAGAAGAAATTGATTATGTTATAAAGAAAGTTCCAGAAATTGTTTCATATTTAAGAAAAATCTCTCCCGTTTGGGACGAGCTTGAAAAAGGAGAAAGAAAACATGTTATATAGTGAAAAAGTAATGGACCACTTCAGAAATCCAAGAAACGTTGGCGAAATTGCCGATGCAGACGGAATTGGTGAAGTTGGAAATGCAAAATGTGGCGACATTATGCGTGTTTACATTAAAGTTAAAGACGGCATTATTTCCGATGTCAAATTCATGACATTCGGCTGTGGAAGTGCAATTGCAACAAGTTCAATGGCAACCGAACTTATTAAAGGCAAACCAATTGAACAAGCACTTGAGCTTACAAACCAAGCTGTTGTTGAAGCACTTGGCGGACTTCCATCATATAAACTTCATTGCAGTGTTTTGGCAGAAGAAGCTGTTAAAGCTGCAGTGAAAGACTATTTTGATAAAAATCATATTGCATATGACGAGAAAAAATATTGCGCCGGCGACTGCCCATGCCTTCACGACCACAAATAAATTATAAATAATAAAACATCGCTTTTGCGGTGTTTTTCTTTTGCTGATTTTAATAGAATGTATATGGACAACAGGTATATTATGTGCTATAATAGATATATATGAATTGGGAGAAAATAATGATACCACAACAAGCTTATAAAAGACAATTGATCTTAAAAAAACTTGACGAAATTGAAAAGTCAAAACCAAGAAAATTTAAGCTTAACAGAAATGTTATATATCGACTTAAAAAAGATGTTGAAATGGAACTTAACGGACAAGTCCGATTAAATGGAATTCCTCAAGCACAAAAAACAAAAATCGAAGCACAAGTTACATCTTTCCTTCACGATTTTGTTGAAGCATCAGAACTTGACGAGTCTAAACTTGAAAGGGGCTATAAGGGCAAAGCAAAGCTCATTTCAAAAAGCAACGATCTTGAACTTCGAAATACAACAACCGCAATTTTGGTTTCAAAAGCTGAAATTCTTGACCTTTCAGACGAATTTTTGCAAAAAACAAAAGACTGCGACATTGTCATTTCAACAAACTATGATGAAAACTTTACCATTGGTGAAGTGAAACAAATTTATACTTTAAGAAAAAAACTTGGTGCAAGCGGAAGAAGAATTTATTTTTCTGACATGGACAGCAAATATTCAATTGAAAGTGTTCTTCATGCAAATGCAAGACTTTCAACTTGGGCAAGTGAAATTAATAATGCAACATATGACGGAAGAAAATTAACCGAGCTTGAAAAATTCATGGCTGCATATAAAATTGTTACAAACTTTGCACAATATAGTCTTGAAAATGAAGGCGAAAACCCTGCACTTTCTCGTGCCATTTCTTCAATTTTGAACTATAAAAAAGATGATCAGCTTATTTGTTGCGTTGGATATGCAAGCCTTCTTCAAGCACTTTGCACAAGACTTGGCATCACCTGTGAAGTAACACGAGAACAAATTTTAAATGGTGACGAAGACTCATCTTCATATATCGGAAACCACCAAACTTGCCGTGTGTTTATCAATGATGAAACCTATGGTGTTAAAGGCTTCTTCCACTCGGACCCTTGTTATGACTCGATCACAGACACAAATCCAAACGGAACACTTCTTTATGCATTAAACCCACTTGATCATTTTTCAACAATTGAACAAAGTGCAAGAATTTTCAATAATGGTGAACGTGCTTGTTTTTCAGAATATACCCCAAGCGATTATGAAATTGCTGGTGTTCTTGATGACGAAACCATCACAAACCTTTTAAACAAGTCTGGACTCTATCCTTCCCTTGTTGACATTCAAGACTATGTAACACCATTTTCAATGGAAAAAGCGGAAAAGTTCATTAAAAAAGTCATTGCTGACCGAAAAGAAAATCCAAATTTCACAAATCCTGAAGACTATGTTTCTGACTTCGTTTTAAAATATCTTGCAAGGCTTTCAACCGAACAACTTGAAGATTTTCTTGCAAACAAAATCAAACTTAAACAATCTGTAATGATGATCAATCTTGAGCTTGCAAATGGAAAAGCAATGATTGCCGCATATCACGACAATGCTCTTTCACGAATTCCTATTGAAAAGCAAAAACAAGCAATGATGATTGCTCAAAGTGCAATGTGCAAATCAAGCAAAGAAGCAAAACAAATTTGCGCAAGCATGTTTGAAAAATCCTCTATCAATGCCTTTGCCTATGACATTATTCCTTTGGTTTATCTTGATGCAACAAACCAAACTTGTGAAGAATGTGAAAACAAACAAGTTTCATGCAAAAAGCTTGTTGAACGTCTTAAGAATTCATTGTCTGAATATGAACTTAGAAATGCAGATACATCAAGAGAATATCAAGAAGTTTGTCTTCCTGTTGTTAAAGACTGGATTTATCAAGACATGGGAGTGTTTGATAAAATGCAATTCCCAACCGACCTTGACTATTTAAAATATAACCCATGGCTTAAAGATTTGCTTTGTGATGATAATCAAACCTTTGACTCTATGGTTGAATATAAACTTAAAATGCTAAGACTTATAAACCGAACAATCGGAGATTCAGAAATCAAAAAAGCAGCAAATCAAGCCGAATCTGAACCAGGCGAAGAAGAATAAAAAAGAGCTTTAAAAGCTCTTTTTTATATGTCAAAATTTTTAATTTGCAATTTGATCCATGCAATGATAACCGAGACAACATATTCTTGTTCTTCGTTTGTCAAAACGTGACTATGCTCTATGTGGTGCCATTTTGAAAGACATTCTCTGCAACAAGTTGCAGTTGCGTGCTGTGCAATGAAAACCGGGTGCCCATGCATTGGGGTTTGTTTTCCATCTTTAAACTTGCTTTTATCTGCAAGTCTGCTTGCAACAAAATCTTTTGCATGCGAAACAATTGTATCCATTCCCTTTTGCTCGATATATTTTATATCTTTTAAACCAAGTTTAAATGAACTTCTAAACTTAGATTTTTCAAGAGAATTTAAAATGTTTTCAATTCTTCTTTCCATGTCTTCACCTAAATTCATTATACAACATAAATCATTAAATATCTTAATAATAATTAAATATTATCATTTTTTCAAAAAAAATTTTAAAAAATGTTGACAATTGCACTGCATTTTGCTATTATATGAGAGCGTTTTAAAAGAAGCGCCAAATTGTCATGTGGGGGTATAGCTCAGCTGGCTAGAGCACCTGCCTTGCAAGCAGGGGGTCAGCGGTTCGAATCCGCTTACCTCCACCACTTTTATATCCGGCACTTTTTCATAAAAGATTGCCACACTCGAAAAGCCAAACAGTTTGCAACACTGCAAACTTCTGGCACATATAGGATTGTAGCTCAGCTGGTTAGAGCACCACCCTGATAAGGTGGGGGTCGGTGGTTCGAGTCCACTCAATCCTACCATAAAAAAACCACGGTTTATCCGTGATTTTTTTATGGTGAAATTTGCGTGCTCGTTCCCACCGATCCCGAAAGTGCAAGGGGTATAATTTTTAAATTCATTTAAAAATTTACCCATGCACCGAAGGTTGCAAAAACACCGTTTTTGCATAAGTGGGGGTCGTTTTTTACAAATAGTTATTTGCTCGCCCCACTCCCCCACCTTATCAAAATAAGGCTCCCGGAAAGTTTTTTAAACTTTTTGGGAAAAGGAACAACCGCTTAAATGATGAAGCTTTTCAACTTTGTTGAAAACGAATAAATAAAGCGAGTTGTGACGCAAGGTGGGGATTTTGTTATTAATCGGCAGTCATGCCCATGCACCGAAGGTTGCAAAAACGGTGTTTTTGCATAAGGTGGGGAAATTAATGGACTCGAAGTGTCAATATTTTTCTTATCATTTTTTATACATTTCATATATTTGATAAAAAAAATACAACCAAATATGGTTGTATTTTTCTTTTAATCTTTTTTATCTACTCTTCCAACTTTATTTCCATTGTTGTCGTATAAGTCATAACTACCCGAGCTGTTACTATCTCTAAGATTTCTGTTTATCTCATCAAGTTTAGAAGCAAGTTCTTTTCTTTGACGTTCTTCTTTAGAGCCATGCAACACTTCATCATAGAATTTTTCGTTAGCATATCTTTTTTGTGCATCTTCTCTTGCTTTTTTCATTGATTCATTAATTTCTTTAGTGATATATACAATTGCTTTCAATCTATAAGGTTCATCAATTTTTTTATAAACAGAGGTTTCTTTATAGCGAGTTCTCAATTCTGATTTACGCCACTCTTCTCCTTTCATTGTATATTTAAAAATGAAATAAGAAGCAACTGCTACAGCTAAAAAAACATAAAAACCAATAGCTATACTTTGATATATAAACTTTTTATGAATACAGAATGAAATAAGCATATATATCACAAAAGCAAGCAATCCACAACCAAATGTTAAAAGCCAGCGTTTTCTGCTTTTAACATCAAATGAATAACCATCTGATTTGCTATAACATTTTGTAATCAAATCTTTAGAATTAATAAGGTTTTGATTTACCATATATTTCATTTCCGTTTTGATAGAACCAAGTTTTTCGTCATAATAACCATTATCATTTTCAAATGGATTTATCATGCTAAAAGCAATAATTTTCTTGTTATCATATTCGGTTGGCACACTTGAAAATTTGGCAATGTCGTTGTCTAGGTCAGTTATAACAAGTCCCCTGGATGTTTCGAAATATTTAACACCTTTTTCACTCATTTCATCTTTAAAAGTGATGTTTTCAATGTCTACATTATCAATAGAATATGCATCACTAGCACACTCTCTTGTATCAAGTGCAGACTTAGCAAAGAATACATATTTAACATTTTTAGTGCTTAATTCTTTAACGCTTGCTGGAATGCCAATATAATTTAAGTCATGAACATCTAATTTTTCCAAATGACTTTTTGCTGAAATTTTTATGTTTTGACAGCTCAACCCGCCTTGTTCAAAGTTTTTTAAACTGTCAGGCAAAACAAATGTATTTGCGGAGCAGAAAACACCTTTGAAAGAGACTTCCTTAAGATTTTTACAATGTGAAAGGTCACCAAAATCGAAAATATTTTTCCCATCTGATACTCTGATTTTTGAAATGTAAAAGTTGCTGTCGCTGATTGCAAATTTAACAATGCCAGCTGGCAATATAACTTCATTAAAATAACCTTTCAAGATAATTTTTGAAAAGTCTTTAATTTTAGAACATTTCCCAAAGTCTAGGTTTGAAACATTTCCCTTTTTAAATGCATCTGGAGAAACACTTTCAAAAGTTGAAGGAAATCTTATTGTCAAGCTTCTTCCAACCTGTTCTTGAAATATTCCTTCTTGAATTTTTACAACACCTTCGGGAATAACAAGCTCGCTTATATCTGGATTGCCGATATATGCTTTAAGAACTCCTTTATCAACAATAAAACCATTAGTTTTCATAACAGCCCCCTTTTGCACGTTATTAATGCTTAAATATATAATTATAATATCATATTATATGGATAAAGTAAAGAAAATGATCATAATTAAAAAACACCTTTATTTTACGATGGCAAATCACACCATTTGACAACTTATTGAAATGGTGCTATACTTTTTAAATAAATAAAATAAAGGAAAAAAATTATGAAAGAAAAATTTAACAAAATTTCAACCGCAAACGTTAATGAAATGGAAAAAGACCAACTTGACGAATTCAGCAAAGAAGTTGAAGAATTCAAATCTAAAACAAAATTTTTAAGAAATGGAACTTTGCTTAAAACTTTATATATGGTTTTTGGATATATCTTTGGCTTATGCCTTGGTGCACTTATCGTTATAACTACAAGAAACTTTATCGCCTCTAGTGGTGCAGGTGTTAAATATTTAATCGGATTGATCATTGTTGGTGCAATTTGCATTGCTCTTGAAGTTTTATATCGCATTGGAAAAAGAGTTGGACAAAAATATTCAGCTTGCATTACTGAAAAAGAAGGTCAAATTAAAAATAGATATGAATTCTTTAAAATGAAAGAAGACTTCATCAATTCACAAGAAGCTCAAACAAAAGTTGATTCAACAAATAAAGCTGAATAATAAAGAATTATAATTTAACAATTTAATATCAAAAAAAATCATAAGTTTGCTTAACTTATGATTTTTTATTGTTTATTTCTTTTTATTTATAAATAAATCGCTTAAAACTAAAATATCAATACTCTTTCTTTCATTTTCAATGTCATGGCCATAGAAGCGTATTTTTCATTTTTCCCTTTAACAATATTGGCAAAAAACTCATATTTTAAAATGGGAGCAATCGCTTCAAGGAGCAAAAATGAATAAAACACTTATGACAATTTTTGGGTGCACGATAATTTTTATTGCAACAACAATTGGCTCACTTTTAATTTTCGTGATGAAAAAAGAAATCAGCAAAAAACTGAACTGCATCATCAACGGCTTTTCGGCAGGAATCATGATTGCAGCATCAGTTTGGAGTTTGATTTTGCCATCAATTTCATTTTCAGAAAACCTTGGAAAACTTAATTTTATCCCAGCAAGCGTTGGCATTTTAGCTGGGTGTTTTTTGATTTTGCTTATTGATATTGTCATTTTTTTCATAAACAAAAAGCAACAAAAAAGCGAAGAGAGTTTAAAACTTCACAGGTTTGTTATTGCCTTCACTCTTCACAACATTCCCGAAGGCATGGCTGTTGGCTTTGCACTTGGTTCGGCACTGCACTCAGGCGGAGACATTGGAATTGCCGGTGCAATTGGGCTTGCGATTGGAATTGCAATTCAAAACATTCCAGAGGGTCTTGCAGTTGCTCTTCCCGTTTATAAGCACACACAAAACAAAAACAAAGCATTTTTGTTCGGCATGCTCAGTGGCATTGTTGAACCAGTTTTTGCATTTATAAGCGTTTTGCTTGTATCACAAATCAAAGTTTTGTTGCCATGGTTTTTGGCATTTTCTGCCGGCTCAATGATTTTCGTTTCGGTTGAAGACCTGATTCCAGACGCAAAAGAAAGCCAAAACTCACATGCCGGAACATGGGGTTTCATTGTTGGCTTTTTGCTTATGATGATTCTTGATGTTTTGCTAGGATAAAAAACAATCATATTTTATAAAATTTCAATATTGACAAAATTGCATTTTCGTGGTATAATAAAAATATATATGAAATGCAAAGGGTTGGCAAAAAACAAAATTGCCAGCCTTTTTTGTTTATTTCTCAATTTTTTTCGCATTTTTTCAAAAATGCATATTGACGAAATAGCATTTTTGTGATATAATAAAAATATATACAAAAGATGAAACAAGAAAAGGTTTGGAGATTTCCAAACCTTTTTTTATTTTGCAAAGCAAGAATTTTTCTTAAATTATAGACAATAATTTTAGCGATAGTGTATAATATTTGCAAAGGAGCAAACATGATTAAACTTGAAAATTTATCATATAAAGTTTCAGACAAAGAAACTGAAAAAGAAAAATATATTTTAAAAAATCTTAATCTAGAATTTCCGAAAAATAAAGTAACCGTCATAACCGGACACAACGGAAGCGGAAAAAGCACACTTATCAAACTATTGATGGGAATCATTTCTCCAACATCTGGAAAAATTTTGGTGAACGGAACCGACATCACCCCACTTCAAATTCAAGAAAGAGCAAACATGGGGCTTACAATCGCATTTCAACAACCTGTCCGCTTTAAAGGATTAACAGTTCGTGATCTTTTGAATCTTGCAAGCAAAAAACAGGGCAAACTTGCCGATGCATGCGAATATCTCGCTAAAGTTGGACTTTGCGCAAAAGATTATATTGATCGTGAACTTGATGATCGTTTATCTGGTGGCGAACTTAAAAGAATTGAACTTGCAATTGCACTTGCAAAAGGCGGCGACATTCTTTTGTTTGACGAACCAGAAGCAGGAATTGACCTTTGGAGCTTTGATGGACTTGTAAACATTTTCAAAGAACTTAAAAACAAAACCGTTATCATTGTAAGCCATCAAAAGAAGCTTCTAGACAATGCCGATTATATTCTTCTTCTAAACAATAATCACGATGCAATTCTCGGAACTAAAAAGGAAATGCTCGAAAACCTCAATAAACCACAATGCGCAAAACTTGGAGGGTTAATCAATGGATAAAATCAACCAAATCGACAGCGAACTTTTAGAGCAAATTGCAGACATGCACGGAATTCCACAAGGCAGTTTCAACATTCGAAAAAACGGCCAAAGCATTGCAAGAAACAGTGACAGCGACATTGAAATTATAAGCAAAACCGACAAAAGCGGAATTGACATTATTGTTAAACCAGGTGTTAAAAATAAAAGTGTGCACATTCCAGTTATCATTACTGTCGGAAACCTTTCAGACCTTGTTTATAACGACTTTTATATTGGTAAAGGTGCCGATGTCTTGATTGTTGCGGGTTGCGGAATTCATAACGAAACAAATCAAAAAAGCCAACATGACGGAATTCACACCTTCCACCTTGAAGAAGATTGCAAGGTTAAATATGTTGAAAAACATCTTGGAGTTGGCATAGGCTCAGGAGAAAAAGTTTTAAACCCAACAACCGAAATTTATATGAAAAGTGGAAGCGAGTTTGAAATGGAAACAATTCAAATTGGCGGTGTTTCATATTCAAACAGAAAAACAAAAGCAGTGTTAGACGACAACACAAAATTAATCATTAAAGAAAAAATTAAAACCGACAAAAAACAAAAAGCAATCACAGCTTTTGATGTTGTTTTGAAAGGCAAAAATTCAAGTGTCGAAGTTATAAGCCGAAGTGTTGCAAAAGACTCTTCTCGTCAAAAATTTGTTTCAAACCTTCACGGAAGAAATGAATGTTTTGGACACGTTGAATGTGACGGAATCATTCTGGATAAAGCTCAAATCATAAGCGAGCCAAAGATTACAGCAGAAAACATTAATGCAACATTAATTCATGAAGCCGCAATTGGAAAAATTGCTGGAGACCAGCTTATCAAACTTCAAACTCTTGGGCTTTCAGAAGAAGAAGCTCAAAACGAAATTATCAAAGGTTTCTTAAAATAAAATGAAAAAAGCACTCAAAACGAGTGCTTTTATTTTTTTGCGTTAACATAATTGCAATTTATTTATTTAAAATATTCAATAACTTTTGTTCTTTGTCTTAGAAATGTGAAATTTGCCCTTTATTTTCCGCAGCAGTTCTTATACTTCTTCCCACTTCCACATGGACAAGGGTCATTTCGGCCAATAGTCTTGTTTTTGTTTACAACTGTTCCTTGTGGACGAAGGTTTTGAGCAGGATTTTTTCTTTGTTGTGGTTGTTTGCTTCCATTGATAATTTTAATGCCCATCATAATGTTTGCAGTGTCCATTCGCATTGAAGAAATCATGTTTTCAAACATGTCATAGCCTTCTTGTTGATAAACAGTGATAGGATTTTTGTTTCCATATGCACGAAGTCCAACACCTTGACGAAGAATTTCCATATCATCGATATGGTCAATCCATTTTTTATCCATGCAACGAAGAAGAATGTCTCTTTCAACTTTGCCAAATTCAATTCCGTCAGCTTCGGTTTCTTCTTTCTTTTTTTCATAACGTGCGGCAGCAAGTGAATATATCTCTTCTGCAAGCTCACGAGTTGAATAGCGATTTAACACTTCATCTGTAATGAAAGATGTTCCTTTTTCAAGCAAACGATTTTCAAGTTCGTTGTTGAAAGCTTCTTTGTCAACTTCATCTGGTTGCTTGTCATTGTCATATTCAAGCACTGCATTGTTCACAACTTCACGAATCATTTCAAGAATTTTTCCATGGACATCTTCACCGTCCAAAATGCGGTTTCTTTCTTTATAAACCTCTTCACGTTGACGATTTAAAACATTGTCATATTCAACAACTTGTTTTCTGATTGAGAAGTTACGTGCTTCAACACGTTTTTGAGCGGTTTCAACACTTCTTGAGAAGAATTTCCAATTGATTGAAGTGTCTTCATCAAGTTTAAGAATTTCTGCCATTCTTTTAAGACGATCTGATCCAAAAACACGAGCAAGGTCATCGTCAGCTGAAATATAGAAAATTGACATTCCAGGGTCACCTTGACGACCAGAACGACCACGAAGCTGGTTATCAATTCGTCTTGATTCGTGACGTTCAGTGCCAATAATTTTAAGACCACCAAGTTCTTTAACTTGTTCTTTTTCTTTCTTTACTTCTTCGCCAAATTTTTCAAGAAGGTTTTGGAAAACTTGTCTTGCTTGTTTTTCTTCTTCTTTTTCAACAGCGAAATATGAAGAAGCAAGTTCAATGAGTTCTTCGTCATAGCCAAGTTTTCTCATTTCTTGTTTTGCTTTAAATTCTGCATTTCCACCAAGAGTGATATCTGTTCCACGACCAGCCATGTTGGTTGCAATTGTAACAGCACCAAGACGTCCAGCTTGAGCAACAATTTCAGCTTCACGTTCATGGTTCTTTGCATTAAGAACATTGTGTGGAATTTTAAGCTTTCTAAGCTGTTTTGAAAGTTCTTCAGATTTTTCAACAGTGATTGTTCCAACAAGCACTGGTTGTTTTCTGTCATAGCAATCTTTAATATCATTGCAAATTGCACGAATTTTTGCATCATGTGAGAAATAGAAACTGTCTGGCTTATCAATTCTTTGAACAGGGCTGTTTGTTGGAATTGTTACAACGTCAAGACCATAAATATCTCTAAATTCAGCTTCTTCAGTTTTCGCAGTTCCTGTCATACCGCTGATTTTTGTATACATTTTAAAGAAGTTTTGAAGGGTTACAGTTGCAAGAGTTTTGTTCTCTGCATTGATCTTTACACCTTCTTTTGCTTCAATTGCTTGGTGAAGACCATCAGAATAGCGGCGGCCAATCATTACACGTCCAGTAAATTCATCAACAATTAATACTTCGCCATTCACAACGATATAGTCGTTGTCTTTTTTCATCATGAAACGTGCACGAATCGCATTGTTAATGTCGTGGTTTGTTTCGGTGTTTGAAACATCTGAAAGGTTTTCAATATGATAAAATCTTTCTGCTTTTGAAACACCAGATTCCGTAAGGTGAATTGTTTTTTTCTTTTCATCAATCAAAACATCATCTTTCTTCAATGTTTTTGCAAAACGGCATGCTGTCTCATAATTCTCACAGCTATCTCCCGCTGGACCAGACAAAATAAGTGGGGTTCTTGCTTCATCAATTAAAATGCTATCAACCTCATCGACAATTGCAAATTCAAGCCCACGCATCATCATTTGATCACGAGAAAGTGCCATGTTGTCACGAAGATAGTCAAAACCAAATTCACTGTTTGTTCCATATGTAATGTCTGCTTCATATGCTTCTTTCTTTTCTTTAAGATCCTGATTTGAATAAACAACACCAACCTTAAGCCCAAGAAAACGATGGATCTTACCCATCCACTCTGCATCACGTTTTGCAAGATATTCGTTGACAGTTACAATGTGAACAGGTTTGCCAGAAAGTGCATTCAAATATGCAGGCAAAGTTGAAACCAAAGTTTTTCCTTCACCAGTTTTCATTTCAGCAATACGACCTTGGTGAAGCACAATTCCACCAAGAATTTGAACGTGGAAGTGTTTCATTTTCAAAACTCTATATGCAGCTTCACGAACAACCGCAAAGGCATCTGGCAAAATGTCATCAAGTGTTTCACCATTTGCAAGGCGTTCTTTCAAAACTCCAGTTTGAGCTTTAAGTTCATCATCTGTCATTGAAAAATATTTAACATCAAGAGCTTCAACCTGTGAAGCAATTTTCTCAAGTTTTTTCAAACTTCTATTATTATCAAAATTTGCAAAATAACTAAAAAGTCCCATATATGTATCTCCATATAACAATATATAATAAATAATATCAAAAGTAAAGGCAAATGCAAAACTTCAACACTTTTATTTGCATTTTTGTGTCAGTTTTTACACTTTCTTCACGACAAAAGAGCTGGAGTTTTTGCAATAGAGAGCACCGACACTTCTTTTGCTCCCGCCTTTAAAAGAGTTTTTGCACACTCAGATGCAGTCGCACCGGTTGTCACAACGTCATCAATCAGCAAAACATCTTTATTTTTAAAATCTTGTTTATTGATTGCTTTAAAACTACCTTGCAAGTTTTTGATTCGTTCAGCTTTCCCAAGTGTAGCTTGACGCTCTACATTTTTGACACGTTCAAGAGCATTCACCATTGGAATTCCAGTTAAAGACGAAAACTCACGACATAATTCAAACGACTGATTATATCCCCTTTCCTTTTCTCTTTCTTTTGGCATTGGAACAAAGGTTACAACATCAGCAATAATATCAACAGTTTCAAATCTTTTTGCAAGAAGTTTTGCAAGTGGAATTGCAAATGCTTTTCTTCCACCATATTTAAATTTCAATATCGCTGGAGAAGATTTTTCATTATAAACAAGCACACTTCTCGCCTTGTCAAATTCATACTCTTCACTTTTACACTCTATGCAAAAGTCATAGTCTCCAGACAGTTTTGCACCGCATTTTAAACAATATCTATCACCAATAAAATCTAAATTTTGTTTGCAACGAGAACAAATGCGAGATTCATCATCTTCACACTCACAATCACAAAACATGCAAGAATGTGCTTTGAATAAAAAATTTTCAACGATGTCTAACTTTTGCATAAATTTTTCTTTTGTGTTTTTCATGGTTTTATTATACATTTTTTGTGCAAAATTTCCAAACATAATGAAAAATTTAATATAAGTTTACAACTAAATAAAAAACAATTTATAATATTTTCAAGGAGAAAAGAAAATGGGAAACAAAATTATTGCTGTTGTTGGAATGTGCGGAAGCGGGAAAAGTGTTGCTGTTGACGAATTTGTTCGTGCTGGGTGGCATAAAATATATTTTGGAGAAGCAACTTTCATCAAGATGAAAGAGCTCGGTCTTGAAATTAATGAAGAAAATGAAAGAAAAGCCCGTGAAATGCTTCGTTCAACTGGCGACAAAGGAATTTATGCAAAAGTATTTTTGCCAAAAATTCGTGAAGAACACAAAAAAGGAAACGTTGTTATTGAAAGTCTTTATGCTTGGAGCGAATATAAAATTATAAAAGAAGAATTCGGTGACGATTTTGAAGTATTGTGCATCGCAACCGATGCCCCACTTCGCCGAGCACGTCTTGAAACCAGAACTTTCAGACCAATGACAAGCGAAGTTTCACGTTCACGTGATTATGCAGAAATTGAGAACATTGAAAAAGGCGGACCAATCGGAATTGCCGACCATTATATTTTAAATAATGGCACTGAAGAAGAATTTCAAAAAGAAGTTAAAGCATATGTTAAAAGCAAATCTGAAAACTAATTTGTAAAATTTTAATAAAAATGAAAAAATATCAGCAATTTAAAGCTGATATTTTTATTTTTTGCATTTTTCTTTCACTTTAACATCATCAATTCTTGAAAAACAAAAACAAAAATGCAAAACCAATATTTTTGCATAAAAAAATCTCACATATTTGTGAGATTATTCTTTTTTTTGTCCTTTTAAGTGTCTATCCAAAAACCGAGTGACTTTCAATTAAAATCCCATAGGTTTCATTGATAATGTCAACTGCATTTCTTTCAAGCCTTCTAACACTCATATGATCAAGAAAAACCCTTTAGAAATTGAGTCACCAACAAGAATAATGTTTTATTTTTAAGGTTCTTCATATTTCCCCTATTTTAAACACTCATACATAATTCCAATGCAGTTTTCTCCACAATGACATGAAACCGTTGCACCCGCTTGTGTGAAAATAACATTTTTAAAACCTTGTTCTTCGCAAATTTCTTTAGCCTGGTTTAACAATTCTTGTGAAGCTGTTGTATATGTTATTGATACAAATTCTTTTTTTGCTGGAAATTCTTTTAAAGTGTCAAGAACATAATCTTTAAATGCTTTTTCAAATTTTCCACGATATATGTGTGAGCTTTTAACCTTTCCATCTAGAACAACAATTCTTGGCTTAAGTTTCAAAAGGTTTGCCCCAAAATATGCAAGAGACGAACAACGCCCACCCTTATACATATAGTCAAGCTTACTTATAAGTGCACTAACTTGAACTTTCATGTTTTTAATATTTTCAATTGCTTCAACTTCTGGCATTCCACTTTCAAGCAATTCACGAAGACGAATTGCCTTTATCCCAATTCCCGTTGACAGTGAAGAAGAATCTATAACTGTCACGTTTTCAAGCCCTTCTGCCGCTTTTTGTGCATTATAAAAAGTTGAGCTTATGCCCGAGCTTAAAGATAAATGTATGACCTTGTCATATGACTTCAACAATTCTTCAAAAAAGTATTTATATTCTTCCGAGTTCAGAGCGCTTGTTTTTGGCAAAATTTTATTTTTTTGTGCATAGTCAAAAATTTCTTCCGGAGAAATTTGACCATCAGTCTCAATTCGATCTCCCAAAAGAATTTGATATGGGAGAACATGAATGTCATATTTTTCAAGCAAAACTTTGTCAAGATCAACAGAACTCTCAGACGAAATTGCAATTTTCATTTCATTCTCCAAATTCTATTTTTTGTTTATATACAAAATTCCAAGACAATATTCACCGCAATGGCTTGAAACAGTTGCACCAGCAAATGTTTTATAAATTGTTTTAAAGCCTGCATTTTTAAGAGCGGTTTCAGCCTCTGCAATCATCTCATCGGTTGCAGATGAATATGTAATGAATGCAACATCTGTGTCAGGGTTATTAAACTCTGCCAAAGTATCACGACAATAGTCTGCAACAACCTTTTGCATTGTTCCACGATATTTATGATATGATTTCATTGCACCATCTTTAACAATGATTTGCGGTTTAAGTCCAAGAAGGTTTGCACCAAAATATGCAAGAGATGAGCAGCGGCCACCTTTATAAAGATAATCAAGTTTTTTAAGAACAAAACTTGCTTGTGTGTGTGGAATGATTTCATCAACTTTCTTGATGATTTCTTCAAATGAAAGACCTTGATCAACAAGCTTTTTTGCATAAATTGCTTGAAGAGCAATTCCTGTTGAAAGTGATCTTGTATCAAAAATATGAACATTTTCAAATTGCTCACTTGCTCGCACCGCATTTTGATATGCACTGCTCATTTCACTGCTAAGTGAGAAATGAAGAATTGCATCATATTCTTTTTTAAGTGAAGCAAAATGTTCTTTATATTGTTCTTCATTAACAGCACTTGTCTTTGGCAAAATTTTTGTTTGCCCAACAAATTCAAAAATTTCAGAAGGTGTGATTTCACCATCAAGTGCAAGTTTATCTCCGAGCAAAATTGTGAAAGCAACTGTATGAATGTCATATTTTTCAAGAAGTTCTTTTGGCATGTCAATTGTGCTTTCTGCTGAAATAGCGATTTTCATTTTTTATCGTCTCCTTGTTTTTTGCATTTTTCAATTTATAGCCAAATTATATGTTTTTTCCTAAAAAAAATAAACCTACTTGCACGACTTGTCACTATACTGCTTAATTTCAACCAGTAGAGTTACTCTTTTTGCACTCTACTCACAGTAGAATTCGACCATTTTTCGGGCAAAAATCAAGCAAAAATGCTTGAAAACATATAAAATATATGTTACAATAAAGACATGGAAGAATTAGAATTTAAAAAAGTTGTTTCAGAAAATCTTGTAAAATTTAGGCGAGAAAGCGGTCTCACCCAGCTTGATATTGCAAAAAAACTCAATTATTCAGACAAAGCAGTTTCAAAATGGGAACGTGGTGAAGCTGTTCCAGATGCATTTGTTTTAAAGCAACTTTCTGAAATTTATAACATTTCAGTTGATGAATTTCTTTGCAAAAAAGAAGACAAAAAAAGAATTCCGTTTTCTCTTAAACGTGCATTTAAAAATAAACATTTTATCATCAACTGTCTTGCATGTGGGCTTGCATGGCTTGTTGCCTGCATTGTATTTGTCGTTTTATCTTATACAAGCATAAGAGATTCAGCATATCTCGCATTCATCTATGCTCTTCCAGTTGGAGCAATTGCAAATCTTGTGTTAACAACAATTTGGAGTCCTAAATGGGTAAGTGGAATTTTCGCCACAATTGTTCTTTGGACTGGGTTTTTAGCGGTTTATCTTACAGTTAGAATTGACAAGTTTTGGCTTATTTTCATTATCGCAATTCCAATTCAAGTGTTGATTGTTTTGTGGTATTTCCTTATCAAAGAAACAAAGAAAATCAAAAAACACATGAAACAAATTGATAAAAAAGAAATTGAAAATCAAATTAAAAACGAAGATATTGAAAACTAATTTTTCATGTCTTCAATACAAATTTTTTGGAAAAAGCATAAAGAAAGTTCGAAAAGAACTTTCTTTTTTACTATATACAAACAGCTTAAAATATGATAAAATATATATAATAAGGAGCAAAAAATGGACACAAGAACAATCTTAATTGAAAACTGGGGTTTTTCTCCTGAAGAAGTTTCATCAAAACAATTTCAAATTAAAAAACTTGGCGAAATATCCAACGAATATATCGAAGAAAAAGCAAAATTTTATGAAAACGAATATGGCATTTCTCATGATGAGTTTTTAAAAATAATTCATGTTTTTCCTTCAACAATTTCCCTTTCACAACAATATGTCCTTGACAAGTTTGAGTTTTATAAAAATACATTCGGCTTCACAAAACAATCTTTCAAAAAAATGATCAAAAACGGAGCCAATGCAATTTCATATTCAGAAGAAAACATTCTTGATAAATTTCACAACTTGCAAAAACAATATGGCATTTCGGCATCTGAATATGGCAGAATGATTGTTGCAACACCATCACTTATTGGCATTTCTTATGACATGTTTAAAGAACGTGAAACACTTTACATTGAACATTTCGGTTTAACACGTGATGAGTTTAAAAAACTTTTGCTTCATGATGCTTTCATTTTCCGCCCTGCAAATGAAACAATTTTGCAAAAAGAAGAATTTTTCAGAAAAAATTTCGGTTTCAAGAAAAATGATTTTGTAAAACTTTTAAAACAAAACCCTTGCCTTCTCTGTTACAGTGAAGACAGCATCTTGCAAAAAGCAAACTTCATTGCAAACGAGTTCAATCTGTCAAGAGATCAAGCATGTGATGCAATCAAAAATTGGTCAACAATTCTCAGTCTTTCACCAGAATCTCTTCATGCAAAAAACAAAATTCTTCAAGAAATTGGAATTGATCCAAGTTTTGTGTGCTATGATCCAAAAATTGTTTCAGCACCAGAAAAATCTTTAAAAGCAAGATATATAATCGCAAGAAGCGTTGCAACCGATGAAGAACTTTTTTCTAAAAAGGCATGGTATATGACAAATCAGAACAAGGTTTTTGCAAGGCTTCAATATTTAAAATCTATAAAACACAAAGTTAAAATTGGTGATCTTTATCAAGAAGAAAAACAATTTGAACAATACTATGGAATTGATAGCGAATCACTTATCAAAGTATATCGCCTTGATAGTGAAAATCTTCAAAACTTGCTTGAACAATTCAACCTTCACAGCGATAAAAAAATCAAATTATCAAAAGCCGAACTTGACTATATCAATGAAAATCAAGAATCTGAAAAGGAATAAAAAAATGGAAAACGAACTTAAAATTCTTCTTTATCAAATTGGATTAACAGAAAACGAAGCAGATGACATTTTAAACATTGCTCCAGAATTTGAAAATCTTTCTGCTCAAGATTTTTTATGCAATTGCAAGATTTTAACTGAATATGGATATCCAAAAATAGACCTTGACAGTCTTATTCTTGCAAACCCTTCAATCTTTACATATTCTGAAACCGAGCTTAAAGAAAAACTTGAAAAATTAAAACAAGATGGACAAGAAATTGAAGATACTTTAAAAAATGATCCTTTCGCAATTTAATTTAACAATTCATCTTGCACAACAAAGTTTTTTTTCGCTAAAATATACAAAATTTTTTAAAAACCACAAATCTGTGGTTTTTTAATTTTTAACATGATATAATTTTTTTAAAAGGAGAACAACATGAAAACAATATATCTTCCGATCGGTCTTCCAGGTTCTGGAAAAAGCACTTTTGCTAAAAATAATTTAAGCACAGCAAATGTTATTGAACTCGACAAAATACGACAACAACTATCCGATGAAGGAATAATTCAAAAGAACTATTCTTCTGCAGACAACCCAGTTGTTTTTGCAAAATTTCATGAAGAAATCAAAAATAAAATTCAAACATGCAATGAGATTGTTGTTGATGCAACAAATGCAAGATTGTCTGAACGTGAAGAAATCTATGAACTTTTGAAAGACTTTAAGCCAAAATATGTTGTCATCAATTTTATAGACAGCAAAGAAGTTGTTCTTCCTCGCATTTTGAAAAGACAACAAGAAAACCCAAACTGTGTCCACGTTTTTGCAAACCCTGAGGAGGCTCTTGAAATTTACGAAAAAAGAATTCAAGAAGGAAAAGCAACATTAAACGAACCAATAGCCGAAATTTGGACTGTTGAAAACGGAAAAGTCATCAAAAAGGAACAAAAAATATTAATTGCTTCAACAAATCCAGGAAAAATTGCAATTTACAGTGAAGCTTGCAACGAACTCGGGCTTAAAGCAACAAGTCTTAAAGAAATCAAAATTGATGAAAAAGTTGAAGAAAACGGCAAAAACGAAACCGAAAATGCAATCATCAAAGCACTTGCATATCACAAAATTACTGGGCTTCCAGTTTTTGCAAATGACAGTGGGCTTATCATTGACAAATTTAAAAGTGAAGATCAACCAGGTGCACTTGTTCGCCGTTTTAAAGGCAAAGAACTTTCCGATCAAGAACTTTTAAATGTTTATATTGAAAAATTAAATGAAGTTGGTGGCGAAAGCTCAGGACATTACATTGTTGCCCTTGCCGCAATTGACTTTAACGGAAATCTTAAAACTGGCCTTTTCTATCCCCCACGTCATTTCATTTCAAAACCAAGCAAAATTCTTTTGAAAGGCATTCCACTTTCTTCACTTTCATATGATGAAAAAACTGGAAAATATATGAGCGAAATGACACCAAAAGAACAAAACGAATATGAAGCAGACGCTTTTGCAAAACAGAAGCAATTCATTAAAGAAACTTTCTGCCCTAACAAATAAGGAGAATTTATGATTAACATTTTATATTGTGGAAACAAATATGTTTTCACCGGTTGGACACTTTCAACCCTTACAATTTTGAAACACACAAAAGAACCAATTTCAATGTATCTTTTCACAATGGACCTCACCGACAGAGACCCAAAGTTTCAACCAATTTCAGAAGAACAAGTAAAGTTTGTTGAAGGACTTTTGAAAGAAGTGAACAAAGAAAGCAAGGTTACACTTTTTGATGTTGGACAACTTTTCAGAGAACAAATGATTGACAGTGTGAACCTTAAAAACCATTTCACACCATATGCAATGCTTCGTCTTTTTGCCGATGAAATTGATGGCATTCCAGACAAACTTATTTATCTTGACACCGACACAATGATAAACCGCGACCTTTCACTTTTATTTAACCAAGACATTGAAGACTTTGAAATTGCATGCGTTAAAGATGCATTCAACTGGGCAAGTCCATCACGTTGGAAAATTATCAAAACCTATTTCAACTCTGGCGTTCTTCTTTTGAACATGAAAATGATTCGCGAAACAAAAATGTTTGAAAAAGCAAGAAATCTTTGCCGTTATAAAAAGATGCTTTATACAGATCAAGACGCTCTCAACAGAAGCGTTTCAAAAAAGAAAATGCTTCCAATGATTTTTAACAGCAAAGACAAATATTATCCAGAAATTGTTGTTCACCACTTCTGCAATGTTCGAAAGAAAGGAAATTGGTTCCACCGTGTTAAACCATGGGAGATTGATTTGGTGAAACAAAAAATGAGCGCATATAACGACATTTTTGACAAATATGAAGAACTCAAAAAACAACCCAACTTTCCAAAATAGAAAAATCAAAAGAAAGCAAATTATGCTTTCTTTTTTTGTTTCGTGTTTTATAAAAAATGCAAAATCAATATTATTTCGCTTAAAAAAACTACATTTTATTACAAAATTAAAATCAATTTTTATTTTATAAACATTTTTCACGAAGCCTGTTATTTTCAACTTCTCGCCTCTTTGCAAAATAAATTTTCAAAATTATGCTTGACAAAAAATGCATTGTGTTTAGAATTATATTTATCCATAAAGAGTGTGCGAGGGACAGCCCCAATGACCACACAGCAACCTGCAAAATGCAAGGTGCTAAAGGCTGATTCGATGGGAACAAATAATCTTGAATTTTTATCCCATCAAACGATGGGATTTTTTATTTAAATTTCATCTCTTTATGGAAAAATAAGGAGAAAAAAATATGAAAAGAACAATCACAAGCGAAAGCGTTAACATTGGACACCCAGACAAAACCTGCGACACCATTGCAGATGCATTTCTTGACGAAGCACTTCGCCAAGACAAAAATTCACAGATGGCAGTTGAATGTGCAATTAAAGACGACAAACTGTTTATCTATGGCGAGGCCACAACACAAGCAAAAATAAACTATAATGCAATTGCTCGCAAAATTTTGAAAGAAATTGGATATTCAATCAAATTTCACATTATAAAGCAAATCAGCATTCAAAGTCCAGACATTAACCAAGCAGTTGTAAAACAAAAACTTTGTGCAAACGATCAAGGCATTGTATATGGCTATGCAACAAATGAAACTGAAAACTATATGCCCCTTCCAATTACAATTGCCCATGCACTTATGAAAGAATATGAAAACTTCAGACACACACGAAAAGACTTTTTTGCTGATGCAAAAAGCCAAGTTTCAGTTGAATATGAAAACAATAAACCACAAAACATTTCAGTTGTTTTAATGTCTGTTTCCCACTCTGAAAAGCTTTCACGAAATGAAATTGAAAAGCTCATTTATGAAAATGTCATCAGAAAAGTTCTTATCCCTTATGAAAAAATCGCAAAAAACACAAAATTTATTATAAATCCAAGCGGAAAATTCACAATTTGGGGCAGTTTTGGCGATTCTGGCTGTGTTGGAAGAAAAATTATTGTTGACACCTATGGCGGAGCATCAAAAGTTGGTGGTGGTTGTTTTTCAAGTAAAAATGCAACAAAAGTTGACCGTTCTGGTGCATATTATGCACGTTATGTTGCAAAAAATGTTGTTGCACACGGCTATGCTCATAAATGCGAAATTGCAGTTTCCTATGGAATTGGTCTTGAAAAGCCACTTTCAATTGATATTGACACTTTTGGAACCGAAAAAACAAACATTGAAAACATTTATAAATATGTTTCAGACAACTTTAACTTTTCACCAGACAACATCATTAAAGAACTTGATCTTTTAAAACCAATTTACAAACAAACTGCATGTTATGGACACTTTGGACGAAGCGAATTTCCATGGAAAAAAATCAAAAACTGAAATTTGAATGTAAAAAAATATAAATTTTTGTATCATTTTTTACAAATGAAATTTTAAACTTAAAAATCACATAAAAAAATAGAGAGATTTTTTCTCTCTATTTTTTTATTTAAAATCTTTTTTAACAAATCTAAGCAACTGGATTGTTTGTGAAAAATTCTATTTTTTCAGTTGCAACACTTGCTTTCACTGTGATTGTAAATCGGCTTGCTTTTGTTTCCCCATCAAAATCATATTGTTCTTTTTTTACAACAACGTCTGAGTTCAAAGTGCTGTCGTCAACCTTTACAACAACTTCTCCAATGCGAACGAATTCGTAATCAACTTCACTGTAAAAATTAATTGTGAAAGTTAAATATTCATTTTTTAAGAAATACACGCCGTTTGCTCTTCCAACACACTTATCTTTAATTAACTCGGGAGTATCAATAGAGCCATGTTGCGAGGAATCTTCAACTCCATTCATTTCAATTTCATCAACAATTCGATAACTTTTTTCTGTAACCATATCCATTGTTTTCAAAAGTTCAAGTGCGTTTGTTGAAATAACATAATGATCATATTCAAAATTATAATTATAGTATTTATCAAATTCAATCTCAACATATGAGCCATCTGCACTTCTTTGCGCTTGTGTTCCAGCAAGATCAAAAGTTAAAGCATCATAAAAGGTTTTATAATTTTTATCTGTATATTTTAGGAAATCAATTTTAAGTTTTGGAAGTTCTGTTCCTGTGAAATCTGAGAACCTAACAACACCTTGAATAAGTTCATAATCTGAAGTTTTGGCACGAATTTCGCCATTCACTGAAAGAGTGAATAAATCTTTATTCATTGAAACCTTATCCCAGTCATGAACAAAATCAATTATATATTCTTCTCTAACTTCGTCATGAATTGTAATTGTGTTATTTTGTGAAAATCTGATTGTGTGTTTATAACCATATTTTTGGTTTTCTTCATCAATAATCTTTTCAACTTGCTCATTATAACCAATGTTTGTATTGCCGTCATTATTCAAAATGCGAACACTGTTTTGTTTTGAAAGTGCGAAATCATATGCACCAACTGTATAAACTGAAACTGTAATTGGCATATCATAGTTTATTTGAGCAGGTGAACTAACAGCTGCCTTAAATTCTGTAAAACTCATTTTTCCTTTTTCAAGTCCAAACAATTCATACTTGTCAATTTCAACCATAATTCTGTCATGATAGCTTGGATACGACATATCTCCAACTGCAAGACGAATGTTTGCAACTTTTGGTGCAACAGCCCCAGTAAATGTGATTGCAAAATCTTTTGTTGGTGTGAAAGTTGCTTTATAGGCATATTCGCCTTCTTCTTCTGTAATAGTAAGTTCTTCACCATTGCTTAAAACTTTCAAGGTTCCAAGGTTGTATCCTTCTTCAATAAAAAATCTAATTTCAGCATCTTCGCCCTTCACCAAGAATTTTCCTTTACTATCTGAACCATAGCCACCAGTTGTATTTTGAACTGTCACTTCTGAAACATGCGAAGGAAGAGCATCAACTGTGAAATAGTAATATTTTGGTGCCTTATTCCCGCATGCCGAAAGCAAAAGTAGCACTGGTGCAAAAGCAAAAAACATGAAAGTTGCAATTTTAAAAATTATATTTTTCTTCGACATAATCTTTCTCCTTTTCTTATTATTTTCTTATTGCTTTATATATATCATATTAAAAACACACTTGTAAAGCAAATATCACAAACAAAAGCCTATTCAATCGTGTCACTTTGCACAATGAAACCACAAAAGAAAAATGAAAACAAAAATCACCAAAAATTTGGTGATTTTTTATATTTTAAATATCGAACATCAAATTGATAGTTCATAATCTATAAATCAATTTTTAACCTTGCTTTTCTAAATAACAAATTAAAGAAAAAATCCGACCATCACGGCTCGGATTTTTTGAATGGTGCTTCTGACACGACTCGAACGTGCGACACCGAGTTTCGAAGACTCGTGCTCTATCCAGCTGAGCTACAGAAGCAAACAAATATATTTTCTTACTTTTATCATCTTTTGTCAATATTTTTAACCACTCAACGTCATGATTTTTTCGACATATTTTGTCAAAGATAGATTTATATTTATTTGCATTAAACATGGCTTTGTGATAAAATAGCCATATGCAAGAAAATGAAAACAGAAATAATGAATTGTTAGCAAGTGAAGAAGGCAACCAAATTGCCAAGTTTGACAATGCAGAAAATTCTGAAAATGTTCAAACTTCAGAGAACAAAAACGCAGAAATCATTGAAAAAAATGCAAATTCAGTTGAAAATAATGTTAAAAACAGCCAGATTTCTGAAAATTCACAAGAAAATTTTGATAACGATCTTTTACAGGAAACAGATCAAAAACACAAAAAGCCAAAAATCATTAAAACAATTGAAATTATCACCGGAAGCACAATTTTTAAATATGTTCTTGGTGCAATGATAATTTTTGCAATTTGCTTCATCTCTTCACTTTTCACATTTAACATTGTTCTTGTTCCGGTTGAAGTTCAAGGATATAGCATGCTTCCAACAATAAATGCTTCCGCTTCTGGGCTTGACGGCGAAACATATACTGACATTGTTTATATTTCTTCTGTCCGAACATTTTCATATAAAGACATTGTTGTGATAAAAGGTGGGAAAACTCAAAGCGGAAAGCAAATTATCAAAAGGATTATTGCAACCCCTGGCGACACACTGACTTTCAGAGTTACAAGAACTGATTATTTTGATTTTAAATCATATTTTGTTGTTGACATTTATCTTAACGGCAAAAAGCTTGTTGAAAACTATACAAACGAAAGGGAAACAAAAATTCAAAACACACACAACGATCCTGAATATTTCAGTTTTGGAAACAAACTTGTTGACACTCTTGAATCCGATGGCGAATTCACAATCAAAATGGGAACTGACGAATATTTTGTTATGGGTGACAATCGCAATGCATATAACAAAGCTGGAGACGAAAGAAGCAACGGTTCTGTTGACAGCAGAATGTTCGGAACTGTAAAAAAATCTGAAATTGTTGGTAAAGTTGCAATTCAGGTTAAATATGGTCAGAACATGCTTCAAGCAATTTGGCAAGCAATTTTTGGTGTTCGCTTGCAAATTGTTTAAAATTCATATACAATAGTAACACTAATACTAAGGAGAAATTAATGAAAGTATTCATCACTTCAGATAGTTCTTGCGACCTTTTGCCAGAACAAATCAAAGAAAATGACATTTCTATTATTCCAATTTATGTTATGCTTGACGGCGAGGAACATAAAGATGGAGTTGACATTGACGAGCAAACAATTTTTGACTATGTTAAAGCAACAAAAAAACTTCCAAAAACATCTGCAATCAGCATTGAAGATTATCGCGTGTTCTTTGAAAGTGTTCTTGCAAAAGATCCAGACTCATATGTTCTTCACATCAGTCTTTCAAGCAAAATTTCAAGCACATATAATAACTCTGTGACAGCCGCAAACTATTTTTGCGGAAGAGTTGTTTCAGTCGATGGTAAAAGTCTTTCAATCGGAACTGGTCTTTTGGTTCTTTATGCATGCGAACTTGCAAAGGCCGGCCTTCCACTTCACGAAATTGCAAAACGTGTTGAAAAAAGAGTTCCTTTTGTTCAAGCAAGTTTCATTATCCAAGAAGTTGACTATCTCTATAAAGGCGGAAGATGCTCAGCTGTTGCCCTTCTTGGTGCAAATCTTTTGAAAATTAAACCAAGAATTCAACTTATTGATGGTGCAATGCAAAACACAGGCAAACCACGTGGAAAAATGATTGCTGTTTTGAAACAATATTTCGATGACACATTGAAAGATTATCCAAACCCAGACAAATCTATTTGTTGCCTTGCACAAACTTCTCTTGAACCAGAAATTATTGACGAGGCAGTTGAATATTTAAACTCTAAGAACATTTTTAAACAAATTCTTGTTGTTCCAGCAGGCGCAACAATCACAAGTCATTGCGGAAAAGGAACCCTTGGAATGTTCTATATCAATGACGGAGGCAAAAACTGATGAAAAAAATATTTACTTTTATTTTCGCAGTTTTAATTTGCATTTGCCCACTTCTTTTCACAGCTTGTGGCAAAAATGAACAACCAATAGATGCATCAGTATATTTTAAAGAAGACGTTTCTTATACAATATTTTCAAAAGGCAGCGAAGAAATTAAAGACAAACTTTCAACCTTCACCGACAATAAGTTCGACAATGCAACACAATATATGAGCATTACTTTTGAAGGCAAATCAGACTGGCTTTATAAAATGACAATCGACAAAATTTGCTTTGATGTCTATTCAAATCAAAACGAAGACCTTGAATTTAGAATCAATTTTTCAAATCTTAGAAACACAGATAAAAAAGACAGTGAATACAAATTCATTGTAACAGTTTCCGCAGTTAAAGGAAAAATTGTTTCAGTTACTGTTCCAATTAAAGATTATATCGAATCTAACCAAAGCCCAACAAAAGTTTCAATCTTTCTTCAAGATTCAACCAATTATGTTAATAACTCAGGTCTTAAAATTGACATTTCAAATGTCAGATTCTATGGAAAACACGACCTTTCAAAAATCGGAAAATAAATAAATCAAAAGCCCCAAGAATTTCTCTTGGAGCTTTTTTATTGCACTTTTTTTAAAAGCTTATCTTTTAAGACTATTTCCCAAAAAGCAAAAAAGCACTGTTCTAAATATAGATAAGTATTCACGCTTAAAAACACAATTTAAGTGCATATTTTCACAAACAAAAAAAGCACCAAATTTTGGTGCTTTTATTTTTAATTATTGTTCATTGTTTTCATCTGTAAAAGTTTCAGAAATTTCAATATCATCGTGAAGATCACCATCATCTGTCAAGTCTTCAGCAATATGGTCTGCAATTGCAACACATGTAACTTTTGCATTGTCTTTAAGACGCATAATCTTTACACCAACAGTATCACGGCCGATAACACTGATATCTTTTGCTGGGGTTCTGATGATAATTCCGTTGTCAGCAATCATCATGATATCTTCATCTTCTGTTGCTTGTTTAAGGTTTACAAGTCTTCCAGTTTTTGCATTGAATACACCAGCTTTGACACCTTTTCCACGGCGGTTTTGCAAACGATATTCGCTTTGTGGAGAACGTTTTCCATAGCCATTTGCAGAAACAGTGATAATTTGTGTGTCTGGCTTCAAAACAATCATATCAACCAAATAGTCGTCATCGGCAAGGTCAATTGCACGAACACCCATTGTATCTCTTCCAAGTGGACGAACATCATTTTCACTGAATTTAATGCATTTTCCTTCGTTTGAAGCAACCAAAATCTCATCGTCACCTTTAGAGAACTGAACAGAAATAAGTTCGTCACCTTCCGCAAGTGAAATTGCAATCTTTCCGCTCTTTCTGATATTTGCATATTCTTTAATGTCGGTTTTCTTGATCATGCCGCTCTTTGTTGCGATAACCAAATATCCTTCGGTTTGCTTTGGCATTGGCATGATGGTGTTGATTTTTTCACCATCGGCAACTTCAAGCAAGTTTACAACCGCACGACCTTTTGCCTGTTTTTGTCCTTCTGGAATTTCATATCCTTTGATTGTATAAACTTTTCCGAAATTACTGAAGAACATAATGTCATCGTGTGTGTTTGAAATGAACAAGTTTTCAACAAAGTCTTCTTCTTTTGCTTTGTGAGCAGTTACGCCCATTCCACCACGATGTTGACTTTTATATTCATCAACAGGAATACGTTTAATATAGCCAAAGTGTGTCATTGAAATTACAACATCTTCTTGTTCGATCAAGTCGCCAATGTCAATGTTTGCAAGGTCTTGTGTGACTTCACTTTTTCTTGGTTCGCCATATTTTTCTTTGATTTCAAGAAGCTCAGTTGCAATGATATTTTTAATTTTATCTTCGCTTGCCAAAATTCCTTTAAGTTCAACAATTGTATTTAAAAGTTGTTCTTGTTCTTCTTTAAGTTTTTCAACTTCCAAAGAAGTGAGACGTTGAAGACGCATATCAAGAATAGCATTTGCTTGCTTATCTGAAAGAAGAAAGCTTTCTTGAAGCTTGCTTGAAGCATCTTGACGATCGGTTGAAGCTTTAATGATTTTGATAACTTCATCAATATTTGCAAGAGCAACAACCAAACCTTTAACAATGTGTTCTCTTTCTTCAGCACGGTTCAAGTCGAAGCGAGTTCTTCTTGTAACAACATTCTTCTGATGATCAACATATGCAGAAAGAATTTGTTTAAGGTTCATGATTTTTGGTGTTCCATTGTCAAGTGCAAGGAATGTTACACCATATGAAGTTTGAAGGTCGGTGTGTTTAAACAAATAGTTCAAAACAACTTGTGGTTGATAATTGTTTTTAATTTCAATTACAATTCTCATTCCCTTCTTATCAGATTCTTCTTTTATGTCGGCAATGCCTTCAACTCTTTTGTTTTTTACAAGGTCTGCAATTGCAATGATAAGTTCAGCTTTGTTAACTTGATATGGAATTTCAGAAACGATAATTCTGCTTCTGTTTCCATCATCTTCAATTTCAGTTCTCGCACGAACAACAATGTTTCCTTTTCCTGTTGTATAGGCATTTGCAATTCCTTTTGTTCCAAGAATAAGACCACCAGTTGGATAGTCTGGAGCTGGAAGAATTTGAATTAATTCTTCAATTGTAATGTCTGGATTGTGCAAAAGAGCAACAGTTGCATCAATAACTTCACCAAGGTTGTGTGGTGGAATGTTTGTTGCCATTCCAACCGCAATTCCGTCTGAACCATTAACGAGAAGGTTTGGAAATCTTGATGGAAGAACTGTTGGTTGTTGACGAGTGCTGTCAAAGTTTGGCACAAAGTCAATTGTGTTTTTATCAATATCTCGAAGCATTTCTGCTGCGATTTTTGAAAGACGAGCTTCAGTGTAACGGTAAGCAGCTGGTGGATCTCCATCAACCGAACCGAAGTTTCCGTGTCCTTCAATAAGTGGGCAACGAATTGAGAAATCTTGTGCTAAACGAACAAGCGCACCATAAACCGCACTGTCACCATGTGGGTGATAACGTCCAAGAACAGAACCAACTGCTGTTGCACATTTACGGAATGGTTTATCATTTGTTAAACCATCTTCATACATCGTATAAAGAATTCTTCTGTGAACAGGTTTAAGACCATCACGAACATCTGGAATTGCACGAGAAACGTTAACAGCCATTGCATATGCCATGAAAGATTTTTTCATTTCGTTTTCAATTTCAACAGGAATGATTGTTGTGTTATCAACAATTTGCTCATATTCACTGCTATAATCATGTTTCTTTGCCATTTTATTCTCCTTTGATATTTTTTTCTTTCCATTCTGCAAGACGTTTTAAAGTTCTTTCAATTTTCTTATCTCGAACGGCTTCAACTTTTTCTTCTCCAAAGAAATATTCAAGTTGTTCAACCATGTTCAAAACATCTGCAATTTCTTCTATCATGTCGTCTTCTTTATAGTCGGCACGTTTACGATGACGCTTGCAAAGTTCTTTTGTAAGCTCGCTCATTTCTTCAATTGCCATCATGGCTTGAGCATCATATCCCCAACTATCAAGAAAATCTTTATAATGATTTTTATATTCTTGTTTCATATCTCACCTTAAATATCAAGATCTGTAACAAGATTTGCATTTTCTTCAATGAACTGACGTCTTAAAACTGGATCTTCACCCATCAAAAGTGTGAACACTTGTTCTGCCTCAACAGCATCTTTCATTTTAATTTGAACAAGCGAACGATTTGCAGGGTTCATTGTTGTGTCCCAAAGCTGCTCTTTGTCCATTTCACCAAGACCTTTATATCGTTGAACATCACAACGAGATTCACCGCCAAAGTCTTCAACTGCTTTTTCCTTTTCTTCATCGGTATAGCAATATATATCTTGTTTTCCACGAGAAACTTTATAAAGTGGAGGCATTGCTGAATATACGTGTCCTTCTTCAAGAAGTGGTCGCATGAAGCGATAGAAGAATGTCAAAAGCAAAATTCTGATATGTGCACCATCGACATCGGCATCGGTCATACAAATAATTTTGTCATAACGAAGTTTAGAAATATCAAAATCATCACCAATTCCAGCACCAAAAGCTGTCGCCATTGCTTTGATTTCGTTGTTTTCCAAAATACGATTAAGTCTTGCTTTTTCAACGTTTAAAATCTTACCACGAAGAGGCAAAATCGCTTGGAAACGACGGTCTCTTCCTTGTTTTGCTGTTCCACCCGCAGAGTCACCTTCGACAATATAAATTTCGCAAAGTTTAGGATCTCTTTCAGAACAGTCTGCAAGTTTTCCAGGAAGTGAGTTTGTTTCAAGAACTCCTTTTCTTCTTGTGTTTTCACGTGCAAGTCTTGCTGCTTCTCTTGCTCTTTGAGCAGTTACACTTTTTAAAATAAGTTCTTTTGCTTCACGTGGGTTTTCTTCAAAATATTCACCAAGTTTTTCGCAAACAACTTTTGAAACTGCAGCTTGCATGAAACTGTTTCCAAGTTTTGTTTTTGTTTGTCCTTCAAATTGTGGATCTTCAAGTTTAACAGAAACAACCGCTGTCAAACCTTCACGAACATCATCACCTGAAAGTTTTTCACTTTCTTTCAAAACATTAAGTTTATGACCATAGTCATTGATAACTTTTGTTAAAGCTTTTTTAAAGCCTTCAAGGTGTGTTCCACCTTCTTGAGTGTTAATGTTGTTTGCATATGCATGAATAACTTCATTATAGCTATCATTATATTGCATGCAAATTTCAATTTCTCCACCCTTGATTGAATCTTCAATGTAAATTGGTTTTGGGAAAACTGTTTCTTTACTGATATTCATTTGCTCAACGAACTCAACAATTCCACCTTCATAGTGCATGATTTCTTGTTTATCAACTCTGTGATCGGTTGCAATGATTTTGATTCCTTTGTTCAAAAATGCAAGTTCACGAAGACGAGATTTGATAATGTCGAAATCAAATGTTGTTGTTTCGAAAATTTCACTGTCTGGCATGAATGTAACTTTTGTTCCAGTTTTGTCTGACTTTCCAATAATTTGAAGATCTCTTTGTGGAATTCCACGGTTATAAACTTGTTTATAGTGGTTTCCGTTTTGGAAAACTTCAACTTCAAGCCATTCGGAAAGTGCGTTAACACAAGACAAACCAACCCCGTGAAGACCACCAGAAATTTTATATCCGCCACCACCAAACTTTCCACCAGCATGGAGTTTTGTTAAAACAATTTCAACAGCACTTTTACCTTCTTTTGGGTGAATTCCTGTTGGGATTCCACGTCCGTTATCTGTAACAGAACAAGAACCATCTTTATTTATTTCAACATCAATTTGGTTGCAATATCCAGCAAGTGCTTCATCGATAGAGTTATCTACAATTTCAGTTACAAGGTGATGAAGCCCCCTTTCATCGGTTGAACCAATATACATTCCTGGTCTTTTTCTTACAGGTTCAAGACCTTCAAGAACTTGAATTTGCTCTTGACCATATGCTTGTTCAACTTTTTCATTAATATCGTCCATATTTAGCCCCTTTGATAAAATTAGCAATAATCTTTTTGCTTTCCTTATTATATCAAAAAATGCTTACCCACGCAAGCGATTTTTAAACTTATATATAATATAATTATATATATTTTGAATTTTAAGGGCAAAATTGCCCCTTTATGGCACAAAACGCCTTGTTTTTGAATTGTTTATCACGCCAATAATAAACACAGCCAGTAAAACACTATTCATAATTTTCTTAAAACTCAAATTTCAGCCCGGTTTTTAGTTTGTTTTTTTTAAAACTTCCAACATCATGTTTGAAAACAAGCAAAATTTGGTGCAAAAGAAAAAAGTGCCACTTAAAGCACTCTTTTTCTCTTAACAACCCCTTCTTTAACACGTATCGTTTCATAATTTGAAACTGGTTTAAATTTAAATTGTGTTCCCGTAATTATGGTTTGATATTTGCTCATTTTTTCATAAAGTCTGCGTTGCCTTGTTGTGTCCAGTTCGCTGAAAACATCATCAAGCACCAAAATTGGTTCTTCACCAAGTTCTTTTTCAAAAATTTCAAGTTCTGCAAACTTTAAAGCAAGAACGATGCTTCTTTGTTGCCCCTGACTTGCAAAATTTCTTGCGTCTTTGCCGTTAAGTCCAAAATATATGTCATCACGATGCGGACCAACCGAAGTGTATCCAAGTTCAATGTCTCTTTCAAGGTTGAATTTTAAAGATTTCAAAAGTTCTTCTTTAATTTCTTCAGCACTTGTTCCCTTCACTCCAACATATTCAATTTCAAGATCATCTTTACTTGATGAAATATATTTCAAAGCTTCTTTTGCAGGAACTTTCAATTTTTCAATAAATGATTTTCTTGTTTTGATAATAAGCGATGCAATCTGAGCAAGTTGCTCGTCCCACACACCAATTTGTGCAAGAAGCAAGGCTCGATCTCTTTCGGTTTTAAGAAGTTTGTTTCTTTGAAGCAAAACCTTATTATATCGTTGAATAAGGTTATAATACGAGCCCGAAAGCTCACTTATGTCAGTATCCATAAAGTCACGTCTTTTATCTGGAGATGCAGAAACAATTTTAAGATCATCTGGTGAAAAATAAACAACAACCAAATTCCCAAAAACATCACTCATTTTTGAAACTGGATTTGAATTTATAAAAAACTTCTTTTCACCTTTTGCATTGATTGTAAACGAAAGATTCATTTGTCCAAACTTTCGATCAAGTAAAATTTCAACCAAAGTTTCAGCAGAGCCATCTTTCACAAGTTCGCTCATGTTGCTTGTTCGAGGACTTTTTGTTGTTGCAGCAACAACAACACTTTCAACCAAATTTGTCTTCCCTTGTCCGTTAGTGCCAGACACCAAAGTTATTTGCATGGGAAAATCGACTATCTGATAGTCATAATTTCTGAAAGACACAAGTTTTACGTTTTTTATTTTCATGATTAAATTATACAATTTCCTAGTAAATTTGTCTATCAAAACCATTTATTTTGTTTTGTAAAAAACTTGTTTTTTTTTAGAACTTATAATATAATAAGTTTTGATTATTAACTAAGGAGTAAAAATGGAGCAAGAATTTACAGACGATTTAATCATCGCATCAGGAAATAACATCGACATTAAAGAAATTTGGAAAAAAGCACTTGAAATTTTGCAGACAAGCAAAAAGATAAGTCAAGTTTCCTATGATGTTTGGGTTGTCAATCTCGACCCAGTTGATATTAAAGGAAACACATTTGTTTTAAACGCTCAAAGCATTTCACAAAAAAAGCGAATTGTTTCTCCAGAATTTAAAAAAGAAATTATTTCTGCACTTAATCAAGTTCACAGTGCCATCACAAACATGGAATGTGGGGTCGCAAACGGAGTTGAAGAAGAAAAAGCACCTGAAAAACAAGAACCAGAAAAAGATTTTTCAAGCGAGCCAGTCTCATCTTCATTTGACCCAAAATATACTTTTGACACATTTGTTGTTGGAAGCTCAAACCAGTTTGTAACCGCCGCTGCCAAAGCTGTTGCTGAAAACCCTGCAGGAAAATATAACCCACTTTTCATCTATGGCGGTGTTGGACTTGGAAAGACTCACCTTCTTCATGCAATTGGAAACTATATCACAGAAACAAAGCCAAATCTTAAAGTTGTTTATGTAACTTGTGAAAAGTTTGTTAATGAACTTATAAACTCTATTTTTGATTCGAAAAAAAGTGCTTCTGCATCATTCACTGGTTCGTTTAGAGACAAATATAGAAAAGCAGACGTTTTGATTATTGATGACATTCAATTCATCATTGGCAAAAATGCAGTCCAAACCGAATTTTTCCACACTTTCAACGACCTTAATGAGGCTGGAAAACAAATTATCATTTCATCAGACCGCCCACCAAAAGAGCTTAATCCGCTTGAAGAAAGACTTCGCTCTCGTTTTGAATGGGGACTCATGGCAGACATTGGGATTCCAGACATTGAAACTAAAATTGCAATTTTAATGAAAAAGGCACAACTTGAGCACTATAATGTTTCAAGAGACGTGATCGAATATATTGCCGGGGTTCCAAGTTCAAACGTTCGTGAAATTGAAGGAATGCTTGCAAGAGCTGTTTTCTATTCAGGACTTCTCGGTGAAGGAATTGTAACACTTGAAAATGCTCGTGAAGCATTGAAAAATATCGTTGTTGAAGACGAAAGCAAACTTGATGCCGGAAGAATTGTTGATGCAGTTTGCAAATTTTATAACATTAAAAAAGAAGAACTTCTTGCAAGAAAAAGAACCAAGGAAATTGCACAAGCAAGACAAGTTGCAATGTATCTTATTTCTGAAATGCTTGACATGCCACATGAAGCAGTTGGAAGAATTTTCGGAAAAGACCACTCAACCGTTACCTATGCAAAAGCCAAGGTTAATGAAGACATGAATGCAAACAAAAAGTTCGCAACCGAAATTAATGACATTCGCCAAATGGTTAAAGGCAAATAATTATTGCAAAAATTAAAAATACAAGTTATAATATAAAAATAAAGGAGAAAAATATGAAACTTATTTGTGAAGGCTTAGACTTGAGCGATGCAGTTTTGAAAGTTATCAAAGCAACTGCAACAAGAACCACAAACCCAATTTTGGAAGGAATCAAACTCAGAGCTGGCGAAGATTGTTTAACACTTTCAGCAACCGACCTTGAAATTTCAATTGAAAAAAGCATTCCTGCCGATGTTAAAATTGAAGGTGAAGTTGTTGTTCCTGGAAAATTCTTTGCAGACTTCGTTAAAAAACTTTCAGGTGAACAAATCGAGCTCAGTTTAACAGAAAATAAAACACTTAAAATTGAATATACAGACAGTGAAGGTTTCCTTCAATGCATGAACGTTGAAGAGTTCCCAGAAATTAAAGACCTTGTTAACCCTGAAAAAGTTATCATGAATCAAAAAGACTTGAAAGACCTTATCAACAAAACAATCTTCTCTGTTGCTCTTGACGATGCAAGACCAATTTTGAAAGGTTGCTTGTTTGAAATTGCAAAAGACCACATCACTTCTGTTGCTCTTGATGGCTATCGTTTGGCAATGGCTAAAAAACCAATCAAGTCAACAACTGCAGAATTTTCTACAATTGTTCCAGCAAGAACTCTTGGAGAAATTGCGAAACTTCTTGAAGGCAATGATGAAGACGACATTGAACTTTCAATTCAAAAGAACTATCTCATGATAAACGTTAACAACACACGAGTTATCACAAGACTTTTGGAAGGTGAATTCATCAACTATAAACAAGTTATCCCACAATCAACATCATCAACAATCTTGATCAATAAAAAACAACTTGAATATGGTCTTGAACGTGCAAGCCTTCTTGCAAGAATGGATAAAAACAATCTTGTTAAGTTTGACATTCACGACAAACTTTTAACAATTACCAGTGCGTCAGACATTGGAAACGTTACAGAAAATATTACAGTTTCACTTGAAGGAAAAGACATTGTAATTGCATTTAATGCAAGATACATGAGCGAATGCATGAGAAACATAGAAGACGATTTCATCAAAATTAACTTCACATCTCCAATTGCTCCATGCACAATTTGCCCAAGCGAAGGTGACGATTATTTGTTCCTTATCCTTCCAGTTAGAATTGTTTCATAATAAAGGTGAAAAAAAATGAAAAAAGAAATTAAAAAAACTAGTTTTGTTACAATACTTATCTATATGCTTTTAGCACTTTCACTTGTGCACTGCACTTTCCTTCTTCTCGGACTTTTTAATGTTTTAACACCAGCTTGTCTTGAAAGAGAACATTTCAACTATGTTGTTGCATTTGTTTTATTGATTGTTTTGATTGGACTTTATGTTTTGTTCATGTTTGTAGAAAACAAAAAGAACCTTGCAACTCCAGTATGGTTTAAAATTTTCTTATATGTTGGACTTTATGTTTTCATTAATGTTTACTATTATCTTGGACTTTATGAACACATTGCAGGAATCATTGTTGCATATGTATTTCTAGCTGTGGTTCTCAACATCTTTGCACTTGCAATTTTCTTTAACACTCAAAAATCAGAATCAGGAATGATTAAAGCTTCAAACACTTATACATGTTTCAGTGTTTTCGCAATTGCAACATGCTTTGCAACAATTTTTGAAGTTTTTGCAAGCACTCTTAAAATTCTTTTAATTAAAGAAAGCACATTTGCTTCACTTTCAATGTTTGTTCTTGATCTTTGCATTGTAATTTTGGTTTCACTTGTGTTTGCTGTTATGTTCTGCATTTCACTTGCAAAAAGCAAACGTCTTATCAATAGTTGCCTTATCAAGGTTTATCCATCAAACACAGTAAGCAAACAAGTTTCAACAAAAACAAAATAAACATAATCAATAAATAAAAAAAGAACTCGAAAATCTCGAGTTCTTTTTTATTGCTAATTTTATCGGCAAAATATAAATTTTTACAGTAATTTCCCATACCTGCAATTTTGAAATTTTAAACGAATTGCCGATAATTCATTTTCAATCTTTTCAACCATTAAAAGTTTTTCGTTCAAATCTTATTGCATATGCTTTCATTTTCTTCAATTTCACAATTACACAAAACTCAAAATCAGACAATTTAACAATAAAAAAACAAACATATTTACCTTCAAGAGAGCAATTTACAATAATATATATATTATAATAAATAAAAATCTATAATCAAATGGGCTTTTGATGTTGACAAAAGTGCAGTTTGCAGATTATAATAAGTTCACTATGCCCGTTGCATAGGAATGATTTTTAAGGAGCGACATTTATGAAAAGAACTTATCAACCTAAAAAAGCAAACAGAAAAAAGGTTCATGGTTTCAGAGCAAGAATGGCAACTAAAGGTGGCAGAAATGTTCTTGCAAGAAGAAGAAATAAAGGCAGAGCAAAAATTGCTGCATAGTTTGGAGCAATAACATGCTTAAAAGAGAATATCGTCTCAAAAAGAAATATCAATTTAACTATGTTTACCGTGTTGGAAAATCAGCACACGGCAAGTTTTTGGCTATAGTTTATAGTCCAAGCAAAAACAAAAATGTTAGAATAGGAATATCAGTAAGCAAGAAGGTGGGCAATGCAGTTCAAAGAAACCGTGCCCGCCGTATTTTGCGTGAAGCGATTTCTCAATTTCTTGAAAACCTTAACCCAAATTTCAACATTATCATTGTTGGAAAACAATCTATCCTTGATCAAAAGTCTGACAGTGTTACAGCAGACTTACAATCAGTTTTGGAAAGGACTGATCTTCTTTTATGAAAAAGTTTTTCGTTTTTTTAATAAGCATTCCAAAATATATTGGACAAGGACTTATTTGGATATATAAAAAGTGCATATCTCCTTTTCTTCCCCATTCATGCAAATATATCCCAACCTGTAGCACCTACACTTCGGGAAGCATTCACGAGTGGGGATTTTTTCGTGGAACCGCTCTTGGAATTAAACGAATTTTCAAGTGCAATCCACACTCACGTGGTGGACTTGACCCCGTTAAAACAAATCTTAAAGGAGACTATAAATGGCTAATGTAGCGCTTTTAGCATCTGCAGTTTCTGCACCAACTGGTCTTTGGCCAACAATCATGAACTGGATTGAATCTTCAGTTGTGAACTATGGCTGGGTTATCATTCTCTTTACCCTTTTGATTAAAGCTTGCCTTTCACCAATGGACTTGCTTTTAAAGTTCTCGACAAAAAAGACAACTTTGGTTCAGCAAAAACTTGCGCCACAAATTGCAAGAATAAATAAACGTTGTGGCGATGATAAGCAACAAGCACAAATGCAAACCCAAGCACTTTACAAAAAAGAAGGCTTCAATGTTTTCGGCTCTTGCATTGTTACACTTGTTAACCTTGTTGTTACAATGGTTGTTTTCTTCACACTCTTCGCATCTCTTCGTGAAATGAGTGCCTATAAAGCAATCAACCAATATGCTCAAATGGAGCAAGCATATGTTTCAACCTTGCAGGTTAAAACAAAAGAAAATTTCATCAATCTTATCAACACAAACCTTGAAGGAACCGGAAAAACCTATGAAAGCGAATTTAAAACCGCTTTTGAAGGTGACGGAACCGAAGAAAACAAAGGATATTTCTATTATTTCTTCTCAACCGATGGTTTAAGTGAAGAAGTTGTAAACAATTTAAAAGCAACCGAAGCATATATAAATGGTGCTGGCGAATCTGTTTCAGTTTATGACGTTTTGGAAACCGCTGAAACTGCTTCAACCGATGATGCAGCAGAATCTGCTTCTGAAGTTTGGAAAAAAGTGAAAGACAGTTGGCTTTGGATTGGAAACATCTGGGTTTCAGACAACTATAAGAGTCCACTTCCAACATATTCAGACTTAAAGAGCATGGCAAACAGTTCAAAAAATAAAGAATATAAAAGCTATGTTAACTCTATCGACAAAGAACTTTACAGCGTTGTAACTTCTTCAGTTCACGCTAAAAACACTCGTTGGAACGGATATTATATTCTCGCAGTTTTATCTGCGGGTCTCACCTTCCTTTCTCAATGGCTTACAGAGAGATTGCAAAAATCTAAGAACAAAAAAGTAAACGAACTTGTTGCACAATCAAATCAACAAGGAACAGCAATGAAATTTATGAAGATTTTCCTTCCACTGATGATGGTTATCTTCGTTTTAACATCTTCTGCTTCATTTGGACTTTACATTGTTTCAAGCTCGCTTATTTCAATGTTAATTTCAACCTTGACAAGCCTTATTGTTAATGCTTGCTATAAAAAGAAGGAAGAAGAAGTTGTTGCAGCTCTTGAAAGAGAAGCAATCAAATCTATGAAGAAAAGCAAAAGATAAACCAGGAGAAAAATTATGAAAAGCATCGAAACTCAAGGAAAAACTGTTGACCAAGCAATTGAACTTGGACTTTATAAACTTGGACTTACTCGTGACCAAGTTAAAATTACAATTTTAGAGCAAGCAGGACTTTTTAATAAAGCCAGAGTAAAACTTTCAGTTGGACAAGCAAGTGAAGCTGAAACCGAACTTAAAACTTTAACCGAAGAACTTCTTTCAAAAATGGGACTTGACATTACTGTTTCTGTTGAAGAACAAGAAGACAAATTCAGTGTTGAAGTTGGCGGAGAAGATTCTGCAATCTTGATCGGAAAACGTGGCGAAAGCTTAGACGGATTTCAATTTCTTTTGAATGCACTTTTCAATAAGGGCAAAAAACATGAAGATTATAAAAGAGTTGTTGTTGACAGCAATAACTATAAAGCTCGTCGTGAAGACACTTTAAAAATCCTTGCTGAAAGAACAGCAGCTCGTGCAGTTCGTGAAAATCAAGACATTCGTTTGGAGCCAATGAGTGCAAATGAAAGAAGAATCATTCACTCTGCCCTTGCCGATTCAGACCGTGTTGAAACCGAAAGCAAAGGCAACGAACCAAACCGTTATGTTGTGATTAAACTTAAAAACAAAAAGAAAAACACAAACGAAAATCAAAATCGTGAAAATAACGACTAAGAAAAAGGCAACCGAAAGGTTGCTTTTTTTGTTCTTTTTAATTTGCAAAAAAAGCAATTTAAACCGTTTCCACCATCACAAATCACATAACCTTTATTCATTGCCACAAAAAAACAAAAATTTCATCAACATTGCATTCCATAAAATTAATGCATATAAATAATGATATTATAAAAAAGTTTTTATTGCATTTTAAAACATGTTGTATTATAATTTTGCATATGAAAAATTCAATGTCAAACACAATCGCAGTAATTTCAACCCCACTTTCAAGCGGGGCTATTTCTGTTGTAAGAATGAGTGGAAACGAAGCAGTAAAAATTGCCGACAAGGTTTTTAAAACAAAAGATGGACAAACTCCATCTTCTTTCACTCCAAGAATGATGACTTTTGGAACTTTTGATGCTGGAAACTTTAAAGAAAAGGCACTTTGTGTCGTTTTTAAAGCTCCACACAGCTTTACTGGTGAAGATATTGTAGAATTTCAATGCCATGGCGGTGTAACCCTTACAAAAGGAATTTTGCAAGCACTTTTAAACAATGGTGCAACTCTTGCCAAACCTGGCGAATTCACAAAACGTGCATTCATGAACGGCAAAATGGCTCTTAGTGATGCAGAAGGCATGATGGACATGATCAATGCAGAAAGCGAAGCAGAAATTCGTGCAGGCTATAACCTTCTTTCGGGAGAACTTTCAAAAACTGCATTTTCAGCGCAAAAAGAACTTGTTGACATTTTGTCTGAAATTGAAGTTTCATTTGATTATCCTGAAGAAACCATTCTTTATATCACAAAAAGCAATGCGAAAAATCGACTTATTGAAATTTCAAACACTCTTGAAAAGGTTTTAAAAACTGCCTCTGCTGGACAAATGATTAAAAATGGTGTTAACGTTGCAATTGTTGGAAAACCAAACGTTGGAAAATCTTCACTTTTGAACAAACTTGTGATGGACGAAAAAGCAATTGTAACCCCAATTGCTGGAACAACCCGTGATGTTATTGAAGCATCACTTAACATTAATGGTCTTAAATTTAATCTTTACGACACAGCTGGAATTCACGAAACCAAAGACCAAATTGAAAAAATTGGTGTTGATAAAGCAAAAAATATTATAAAAGGTGCCGACATTGTTTTGTTTGTTAAAGACAGCGACAATTTTGACAGTGAAGATAAAGAAGTTGAACAACTTCTTAAAACACACAAACACCTTATCATTATAAACAAAGCCGACAAACTTAAAAACTTTAAAGACAGTGAAGACACAATTCATGTTTCCGCTCTTAAGGGGGAAAACATTGAAAAAGTGACTGACAAACTCTATGCCCTTGCCTGCCAAGACAAGGCAATGCAAGACGGACTTATGATTGCTTCCGAGCGTCATATTTCCGCACTTAAAAATGCAAAGGAAAACATTGACAACGCAATTTCTGAAATTGACAATTTCACACTTGATCTTATCACAATTGACCTTAACCTTGCTTATCAATCTCTTGGAGAGATAACAGGAAGCACAACAAGTGAAGAAATTATTGATGCAATTTTCAGCAAATTCTGTCTGGGAAAATAAAATGAAAAATACATATGACGCAATTGTTATTGGTGCAGGACATGCTGGCTGTGAAGCTGCACTTGCCCTTGCAAGAACCAATCAAAAAACCGCACTTGTCACCCTTGAAGAAGATGGGGTGGCATTTTTAGCATGCAATCCAAGCATTGGCGGAACCGCAAAAGGACATCTTGTTTGCGAAATTGATGCCCTTGGCGGACAAATGGGAATTAATGCAGACAAAACAACACTTCAACTTAGAATGCTTAACCTTGGAAAAGGTCCTGCCGTTCACTCACTTCGTGCACAAGTTGATAAACATGCCTATCATGACGAAATGTTGAAAACCATAAAAGAACAAGAAAACCTTGATCTTATTTTAGATGAAGGTGTTGAAATTTCAACTGAAAATGGTGCAGTTTCTGGTGTTAAACTTAAAAGTGGAAAAACTCTTAATGCAAGAGCTTGCGTTGTTACAACTGGAGTATATCTCAATTCGCGAACAATCATCGGACAAGAAATTGAAGACAAAGGCCCTGCAACTTTCAAAAATGCAAAGGGCGGACTTGCTGAAAGTCTTGCATCACTCGGCTATGAAATTCGCCGTTTCAAAACTGGAACACCACCACGTCTTGAAAGCAAAACCATCGACTATAAATGTTTTGAAGTTCAAAAAGGTGACAACCATATTCAAACATTCTCTTTCCTTACAAAAAAACAGAACAAAAACACCCACGTTTGCTATCTTGGATATACAACTGAAAAAACCAAACAAATCATTCTTGACAACCTTGATAAAGCACCAATGTATAATGGAATTATCAACGGAATTGGCCCAAGATACTGCCCATCAATTGAAACAAAAATTGTCCGTTTTGCAGACAAAGACCGTCACCAAGTTTTCCTTGAGCCAGAAAGTGTTCGAACAAGCGAAATCTATCTTCAAGGAATGAGCACTTCAATGCCAAAAGACATTCAAGTTCAAATGGTTAAAAGCATTCATGGTCTTGAAAATTCGCAAATTTTGAAATATGGCTATGCAATTGAATATGACTGCATCAACCCACAAGGAATGCTTGCAACCCTTGAGAGCAAAAAGGTTAAAGGCTTATTCACCGCTGGTCAAATTAACGGAACAAGCGGATATGAAGAAGCAGGTGCACAAGGAATTCTTGCGGGAATCAATGCAAGCCTATATCTCAGAAATAAGCCACAAATTGTTTTATCTCGTGACAGCTCATATCTTGGAGTTTTGGTTGATGACCTTACTGTTAAAGGCACGATTGAACCATATAGAATGATGACAAGCCGTGCAGAATATCGTCTTCTTCTTCGTCAAGACAATGCCGATGCAAGACTTACACAAATTGGTCGTGATGCAGGACTTGTTTCAGATGAAAGATATGAAGAATTTTTGAAAAAGATGAAAAACATCGAAAAAATTAAAGCAAGATGCAAAACACATTTAAAACCAACCGAAAAACTTGCATCATATCTTGAAGAAATTGGCGAAGCTCCTGCACCAAACGGGCTTTCAATTGAAAACCTTGTGAAAAGAAGTCGTGTTGACGTTATGAACGTTGCAAGAAAACTTGGACTTTTCAAAAACTATAAAAAGTCTGAAATTGTTGAAGCTTTCACCGCAATAAAATATGCTGGCTATCTCGATCGTGAAAAAATGCTTATTGAAAAAGAAAAGAAACTTGAAGAGAAAAAACTTGACAAAGACACCGATTATTTTGCAATGAAAGGACTTCGAACCGAAGCAATGCAAAAACTTTCCGAAATTAAACCACTTACAGTTGGTGCTGCAAGCCGAATCAGCGGTGTTAACCCAGCAGATATTACAATTTTGCTTATGAACCTTAAGAACAATTAAATTTAAAATCGATATTGACAATAAACTGTGTTTGTTTTATAATATTGTAAGAAAAATTTCAAGGGGGAAAAACCATGGCAAAAGCATTTACAGTCCATACTGGCGACCTTTTGTTATATGCACTCTATCTTAAAAAACGTGGAGATCATTCAGCAGAAACATCAATCACATATGAACAATATAATAACTATTTTGAAGCAGTAAGAGAAAACCTTACAAGCAACTTCATTAACCATGAGTTTAAAGCAGGTTTAACAACTCCACGCAGTTCTTTGTTTACTCCTGATGTTTATAAACAAGTTAATGCGGTTTACTATATGAATGACACTGCAAACCAGAAATATACAATTTCTCCAATGATCGCAGAAGATTCAATCAGAGCTCGTGTTCTTGCAGTTTTTCCAACATTCTTCCCTTCACTTCTTGAACCAGAAGGTTATGAAAAAATTCTTGGAATCAAACAAAAAGCACCAGAACCTGGAGACGAAAACTAATCATAAAAAAGCATTCCATTTTTGTGGAATGCTTTTTATTTGTCCATTATTCAACTATTCAACTGTTACACTTTTTGCAAGATTTCTCGGTTTATCAGGATTATTTCCAATTGCTTTTGCAGTTTCAAATGCAATTGTTTGAAGAGGAATTATACTCAGCAGCGGTGCAAGTTCTCTTTCACTTTCTGGAATGTTTATAACAAAATCTGCACAGCCTTTGTCAAAGCTCTTTTGCGAGATAAGGATTATTATTCCCCCACGTGATCGAACTTCTTCTGCAGCCGCCATTGTTTTGTCATGCATGTTTTTGTCTGTTGATAAAACAAAAACTGGTGTCCCGCTGTTTATGAGTGCAAGAGTTCCGTGTTTAAGTTCCCCCGCAGGGTAACCTTCTGCACTTTTATATGAAATCTCTTTAACTTTCAAAGCACCTTCAAGCGAACTTATGCTATCAAATTGGCGGCCAATAAAGAACACTCTAGAAGCATTTTTAACAAGATCAACAATCTTGCTGTCAACTTTCAAAACTTCTTTTGATTGATCTGCAAGTTTTTCAATTTCAAAAGTGTCAAAATTTGAATTCTTTAAATATCTAGCCAAGATATAGAACACCAAACACATTGCCGAATATGCTTTTGTTGAAGCAACGCCAATTTCTTTGCCCGCAAAAATATTAAGCGATACATCTGCAAGCCGAGACATTGAACTTTCCATTGAATTTATGATTGCAAGCACCTTATATCCATTTTGTTTACAAAGTTCCCCAGCCCGAAGTGTGTCAGCTGTTTCACCACTTTGACTTACTAAAATTGCAAGAGTGTTTTCTTTAATGTTGTTTTTATCATATCTAAACTCACTTGCAATGTGCGCCGATGCAGAAAGTCCAAGCGTTTCTTGCAAAATTTTTGCACCATATCTGCCCGCATGATAGGCCGTTCCGCAAGCAATTATTTCAACGTTTTTCACACCTTCAAACAATTTGATTGCGGACTGTATTTTTTCTTTGTCTTGATATTCTGTGATAATTCGCTTTAAAACCGCCGGTGTTTCATTAATTTCTTTTTCCATGAAAAATTCAAATCCGCAAAGTTCAATTTCCTCGCCACTTGTTTCAATTGTTTTGAAACTTTTTTTCACCTTTTTAAGAGTTGATGAATATATTTGAATTTTAGATTTTGAAACAACAGCAAACTCACCATCTTCAAGAGCGCAATATTTTGCATTCTTTTCAAAACACAAAATATCGCTTGCAACCATGTTTCCACCAAAGCACGAGCCAACATAAATCGGGCTTAATTTTCTCGCAATGACAATTTCATTTTTACCCTTAAAAAGAACCGCAAGTGCAAAACTTCCAATAAGTTTGTCGCAAGCTTTCTTCACTTTTTCAAGAGTGTTTCCAGTTTCTTTTTCAATAAGATTGCAAACAACTTCCGTGTCGGTTTGAGTTTTGAAAACCACTCCACATTTTTCAAGGTTTTGTTTAATTTCAAGATAGTTTTCAATAATGCCATTGTGGACAATTACACATTCCCCAGTGCTAGAAACAATTGGGTGTGCATTTTCTTCACAAGGTTTGCCATGAGTTGCCCATCTTGTGTGTGCAATTGCAGTTTTGAAATTTGCATTGTCGCAAAATTCTTTGATGCATTGAACCCTGCCTTGTTTTTTGAAAATTTGAATTTTATTTCCGTTAAGACCAGCAATTCCTGCAGAATCGTATCCACGATATTCGAGTTTTTCAAGTGCCACATAACAATTTTTAGCAATGTTATTTTTTGAGGCAATTCCAACTATTCCACACATGGCTGCCCTTCCTTTATGATTTCGCAAACAATCCGCCTTAAATATTCAGCAAGATTTTTTGCTTCTTGAAAGTTCTCACTTTCAACCATAATTCGAATTTTAGGTTCGGTTCCTGACGCCCGCACAAGCACTCTTCCGTTTCCGGCAAGTTCTTGTTGAACAACTAAAATTGCATCTGAAAGTTTTTCACTTCCAAGAACTCGAAGTTTATCTTTCGTTTCAATGTTAATGTTGATTTGTGGAAACTTTTCACACTTGCAAAGCTCACTTGCTTCTTTTTCTGATTGCTTCAAACAATATGCAAGCTGAACGGCCGTTAAAATGCCATCACCTGTTTGCATAAACTTGCGAATGATAACATGCCCCGACTGTTCCCCACCAAGAAGCAAGTTCTGTTTTTTCATAATTTCAAGGACATATTTGTCACCAACATCTGCCCTTTCAAGCGAAATTCCACGCCTTTCAAGAGTTTTTTGAACCCCCATGTTTGTTTGACTTGTTCCAACAACTTTATTCTTGGTTAGCTCGTTTCTTGACTTATAAAACGTTGCAAGAGCGGTCAAAACTTTGTCACCATCAATCTCATTTCCCTTTTCATCAACAGCAATAAGTCTGTCACCATCGCCATCAAAAGCAAATCCAATGTCTGCACTTTTTCTGACAACCATTTTTGAAAGGTTTTTCGTGTGAAGTGAACCACAATTTTGATTGATTTTTTCACCTTTCGGTGTGCAACTTGTTTTATATATCCTTGCACCAAGCTTTTTGAAAACCAATGGGGCAACCTTGTGTGTTGCACCATTTGAACAATCAAGCACAATTCTTAAACCATGAAGTTGACAAGAAGTTTGACAAATGAATGAAACATATTTTTTAATGAGTGATGGTTCTTCTTTCATTCTTCCAACATTCATTGGGCTTGAAACCTTGCTTTTTATGAAGCATCTTTCAATTTTTTCTTCTTCTGAATCTTGAAGTTTTTCGCCTTTGCTATTAAAAATTTTAATTCCATTATATTCAGGTGGATTGTGGCTTGCAGTAATCATGATGCCATAGTCATATCCAAGAGTTGTGAGATATGCAAGTGCACCAGTTGGAACAGTTCCAACATATGTCACATCAACTCCACCACACATGATTCCAGCAGAAACTGCTGAAACAATCATGTCACCCGAAACACGTGTATCTTTTGCAATTATAACTTTCGATCCCTTCGGAAGGTTCTGACTTATGCTGTTGCCACACTTATAAGCAATGTCAAAAGTGATGTCTGAAAGTGCGACCCCACGAAGTCCATCTGTGCCAAAAAATACAGACATTTTTACTCCTTTTCAAGATATTTTCTCGCCATTAAAGGCTTGATTTGCATTTTGCTTCTGCCAATTGCAAAACCAAAATCCGGAACGTTCTCCGTAACATTGGTTCCTGCACAAACAAAAGCCTTTTCACCAATTGTGACCGGTGAAATCACATTGACGCTTGAGCCAACAAACGCACCATTTTTCACAGTTGAGCGAAATTTCTTTTTGCCGTTATAATTCACAAACACAACCCCGCACCCAACATTAACGTTTTCACCAATATCTGCATCACCAACATATGACAAATGCGAAACTTTGGTTCCATTTCCAACTTTGCTATTTTTAATTTCCACAAAGTTTCCAATTCGTGCACCGCTTCCTATTTCTGAATTTGGGCGAAGCCTTGAAAATGGTCCAATCGTTGTATTTTCTTTAACAACCGATTTTTCCACAACTGAACATGCAACTGTGGCATTTTTGCAAATGATAGAATCTGAAATAATGTTGTTTGGATAAAGTGTTACACCATCTTGAATTGTGCTGTTTCCAACAATAATATTGTTTGGATAAATTGTAACATTTTCTCCAATTGTTACAGTTTCATCTATGTGACAATTATCTTTTGCATTCATTTTAAAGTGAATTTTTGTGTTTTCCATGGACATTTCCTTGTGAACAATGTTCACGCTTTATCTTATGAAAAAAATAAAAGCAATGTGCATTTCAGCCCAAAAAGCCCGCAAATGCCCATTTTTTCTAGAAAAAACGGGGTTTTTTATGATTTTTTGGTGAAAATCGTTTTGCATGTTTTGTTAAATATGTTAAAATTAAATCAGATAAAGCAATAGTGAACTTCACTAATTGCAAATTAAGGAGGCCTTTAAGGTATGAATAAAACAGAATTTTTAAGAGAAATCGCTAATGAAACTGGTGCAACATTGAAAGACACAACAAAATTCTATGATGCATATGTAAACACAGTTCAAAAAGCACTCAAGAAAGGAGAAAAAATTGCACTTGTTGGTTTCGGAACATATGAAGCAAAACGTAAACCTGCAAGAGAATGCCTTAACCCAATGACTGGTGCTAAAGTTAAAGTTGCTGCTTGCAACGCTCCTGCATTGAAATTCGGCAAAAACTTCAAAGAATCTTTGAACTAAGGCTAACCAAAAAAAGAACTGAAATCTCAGTTCTTTTTTTATGCAAAACTATATTTATTTTTAAACTCACCTTTTATTTTTTTTATCTTATTTTTGCTTGCTTCCCACTCTTCCACTTTTTCAATTCGAAAAAACATTTAAATATAGCCGAAAATTTTGTGCATAATAAAACCAGACATTTCGTCTGGTTTTTATTTTTTTTAAACTCTAGATTTTTTCTTCACGAAAACCACAACCAAAATAAACAACACAAACAAAACAATTGCAATAAGTCCAACTGAAAGTTTTGTAAGTTTAACTTGATATACTGCAGAAACCGACATTTCGCCAGTAACTGTTTGACCATCTTCACCCCATCGAAGAAATTCATATGAAACAAAAGCGTTTCCTTTCTTTTCCGGAGCTTTAACATTTTGGTTTACAGATGAACCATATTCAAGTGTTACAACTTCAACTTCATGACCATTTTCGTCAAGATATGTAATTTCGTAACTTCTGATAAGATTTTTATAAACCGCTTTAATTTTCATGTTTCTTGTTATAGTGCTGAAATCTTGATCCCAACCAATGAACTCATAATCATATTTTGCGGTTGATTGTTTTGTTGGATTTGATGGAGCAACAATAGTTTCATTTTCTTTAATGATATAAACATTGCCATAAATTTCGCCATCATTATAGAACGTTACAGTGAAATATAATCTTGCAGTTTGAGCTTCACCCCAAGCTTTGTCAAGATTGAAATATTTTGCGTCACTATAATATGAATCATCATAAATCGCAAAATCACCATTTCCTTTTTCATCTGAAGAAAATTTAATTTCAGAATTCACAACCACACTTGTCATGTTGTTTCTATAAATCACACTGCTGTTTACATTTGTATAGGTTGTGTTTGTAACAGTGAGTGTCAAACTTGATGCAAGATTGCTGTGAGTAATTCCAAGAACACTTCCAGAAAAAGCTGAAGTTTTGTTGAACACATCATAGATGTGCCCAACCTGTTTTGATCCATCAACCTTGATTGTCATGCCTGTGCAAGCAAACTGATCTCCAACACCAACTCCACCAATAAAGCCACCAAGTGAAGCCCCAGCAGTATATGAAACAATGTCTGCAAGTGAAATGCAGTTTACAATGTCAAGATTTTTTGCAAATGTCACACCAACAATGCTTCCTGCAATTGGCATATAATATGAAGCACTCTCATTTTCACTGTCATATTCAGCCTCGTGATCATCACCAAGAACAACAAGAGATCCACGAAGCAAGAAGTTTGAAATTTCAACTGATGCTTTTGTTGATGATGAAACATTAGTGATATATCCAACAGCACCACCAACAATAAGCCCTGAAACGGTTCCAAGAACATAGCTATTTTCAATTGTTGAAGCAAGAATTGAGTTTGTATAGCTCTTTCCGTTTCCAGCAATTTTTCCGATAAGTCCACCGGCAACTCCGCTTGATGAAATTTTAACATTCATTGCTGTCACTGAAGAAATTGTAATTTCTCCAAATGCTTTTGAAACCACACTTGAAGCATTGTTTCCTGTTGAAACAACATTTTCAATTGTAAGATTTGAAATCGATGGAGCACTGTTAACTGTTGTAAGTGCCAATAAAGCAGATGACGAATCGGTTGTTGTTGTAACAGAAAATAGTGCTGGGTTAAACTCATAAAGGCTATATGTTCCATTTGCAGAACCTTTTGAAATTGAATAAAGCCCCAAAGTTGTCATGTTGCTGATTGTATATCCATTTCCATTGAACGAACCCTTAAAACCATGATATGTAACTCTTGAAAGAACATTGTTTTGATATGTATAAATCACGGTTCCAATTCCTGCCCAAACCTTTCCAGAAAGGTCAATGTCCGCAGTCAAGATATAATTTTTATCTGCATAGTTTGAATAATATCCGCCAGTCATGATTGCAGAAAGCCCGGCAAGTTGTTTTGCTGTTGCAATTTGATATGGATCAGCAGCAGTTCCCGAACCTTTAAAGTTATATGCGACATCGTCAAGCCAAAACTCAACTTTTTTGAAAACTGGCATTGAATTTGCAACAACTTTGAAAGTTGAATCCATATCAAAAGCAGTTGTTCCTTGAATCAAGAACCAGTTGTCTGATTTATAATAATTTTTATTGTCAAAATCAAAATCACCAGAAAATGCATTATCAGTTGAAAGAATCGTGTTGTTTTCTATAATCGTTGAAGCATCTGCAATGCTGTTATAAGCTTTGTGAACACTATCGTCTTTGACAACATTGTTTTCAAAATAGCTTATCCCTTCACCAGCAGAGCCTTCCACAACACCAACAAGCAAACCAGCTCTATAATGTTTTAAATCGTTTTCAAAATTTATGATAACCTTGTTATTAAGCAGATAGTTTTGAACCCCAGTAACCATGGCTCCTTCATCACCAGCTTCAAAATCAAGATAACCAACCAGTCCGCCACCAGCAGTATTAGAGCTAGATTGTAAATCTATCGTTGCATTCACAATATTATTTATAAAATGAATTCCATATGCAACCGAAACCAGCCCACCACCAGCACTTATTGCCTTTATCTTTCCAGAGAAATATGAACTTGAAATTGTCCCGGATTGGTAAATTCCAAGGCTTGTATTTTTTACAGTATCAAACCGACCAACAAGTCCACCAACATAATCACCAGATAATGTTGATGTTGCAAAACAGTTTACGATTTTTTGACCGCCATCATTGTTTGTAAAATATCCAACAAGTCCACCAACAACATTTCCTGAAATGTTTAAAGATGATGAACAACCAGAAAGTGTTCCGCCAAGTTTTAGAGCAATTGCTCCGGCAGAATCACTTTTTGTGTCAATGTCGGTTCCTTTAACATTAAGATCATAGATATATGCTTTTGAACCGCAAACTCCAAAAATTCCAGAGAAATTTGATTTCGCATTTGAAGGAATGTTAATGTCAATTGTGATAGTGTTGCTTCCGCCATTGAAATAGCCATCAAATTTCTTTGCATCTGTTCCAATTGCTTCCCAATCGATGTTTGACGAAATTGTAATGTCGCTTGTAAGGCGATAACGTGCGGTTTGATATTTTGCATCTCCATTGTTAACATAATATGCAACAGAAGCAAGATCTTGAAGAGAGTTTACAAGATATGGGTTTGCAATGCTTCCATCGCCTTGCAAAACTGAACAAGAAAGCCCATTCCAAATTTCAATTCCAGTATAGCCCGGAACTCCAATTGTTGCAAAAACCGAGTTGATTATCATTTTATTTTCGCTTGAAAATTCAAGGTCGTTTGCAGCTTCAACCATTGCACTGCAAAAATCTGCGATTCCAGCTTTTGTTCCAAGTTTTGTTAAAGTTTGATACCAAAGTCTTAAAATGTTATATTCCGTGAAAAATTCTGGATTTTGTTTATACATCAAATATGTTGCATAGGTTGGAAGTGTGCAGTTATAGTGAATTGCACCATAGTCATTGTCTTCGGTATAGTTTCCACCACATCTGCTGATGTTATTTTTAAAAGAAGTATAGTCTGCAACACAACCATGAAGTGTTGGGTTTGACATGTCTCTGAAAATGTTGCGAGAATATTTAACAACATCTTCACCCATTTGCCAGAAACCTTCATTTGCAATTCCCTTTCCTTCAATCACTGCACCAAATATGTCTGAAAAAGCTTCTGCCAAAGCACCAGATTCACCTTCATAGTCAAAGTCGCAAATCTGAGTTGTGAAAGCATGTTGATATTCGTGACCAACAATGTCAATTCCGTTTACAAATGAATAGGTTGGTGAAGTTAACGAAGAACTATTTCCATCACCAAAAATGAAATATCCTTTTGTTCCATTTCCACTTGGGCCAGAATAGCCAGCATTTTCATAGTTTGTTCCAAAGTGAACAATTGCAACAAGATTTATGGTTGCTCCAGATTTATTTTTAATTCCCTTTTGTTCAAAACCAAAATTGCTTTTGTCCGCATAGAAATCATAACACTTTAAAAGAGAATAATATGCTTTGATTGCATCATCATCATTAAAATTTAAAGTTCCAGTTTCATCATCATAATATAAACATGAATAGTTGCTCTTATTTTGCCCATTTGCCATTGAAATGTTTTTTGATGGGTTTGAAAGCGCATAAAAATATGAAGAAGGATTTAAAATGCTTGTATATTTCGTTACATCAACTGAAAAGGTTTCGCCATCAATTGTATAAACATGTTTTTCTGTTGTTGTTTTATAGCCCGTTGTTGGCAAAGTGTCACGAAGAAGTGTATCAGTTTTCTTGTCTTCAACAATTTCACCTGTTTTTGCAGAAACAAAAACTTTGTGAGACTCACCAATACTTGATGCATCAAAAACATATGCAACATATCCATCATTTTCAAAATCATATATATATTCTTTTGAAAACTCAACGTCCAATTCCGGATAGTTGTTTTTTACAGTTTCAAGAGCTTCTGCTTTTGAATATGATAAACTTTCGTTATATTTTACATCAAGATAATATTTTCCGGTTATTGATGTTACACGATAATTATTTTTAACCGAAACAATAATATCTGAACCATAAACTTCAATTCCGTTTATCATTTGTTTGAAACGATAAACCTTTCCAACCAAAGAATCCACAGTTTTGTCAAACAAGAGTGCTTGTCTTGAAGAAGAAAAACCAAAATCATTTTTAAACTCATCTAAAATTTCATATACATCGTCAAGCGATTCAGCTTTTAAGCCAGTAAAATCACCCGAAATGCTTGTTAAAACATTTTCAGAAAATGATGCTGTGCAAGAATTTGAAATTGCAGATGCTGTATAAGACGGAGCAAAAACAAAAGCGAGCGGAAAAACCGCAACGCACAAAACCAAAATCAAGAAATATTTAAAAGATTTTTTATTCATATGTTTTTCTCCAAAATTTGCACTTTAACAAATTAAATTATAAACATAATTTAAAATTCGGTCAACTGATTGTATGTCTATTTCATAGTATAGTCAAAAAATGAACTTTAATGACGAATTTTGTATATTTTTCTAAAAAGATTTTCATTTGTATTGACTTTAATTTTTAAAATATGCTATTAGATATTGTCAAAAAAATCAATTGACATAATATTATATAATTGTATATTTCAAAATAATTATAAGGAGAAAAAATGTTTAAACTGTTCAAAAAATTAAAGTGGCAAGAGTGGATTGGTGTTATCTTCACAATTGGGCTTATTGTTCTTCAAGTTTGGCTTGAACTCAAACTTCCAACCTATATGAAGAAAATAACTGCACTTATCATCTCTCCTGTTGCAACTCAAAAAGACATTTGGACAGCCGGCGGTGAAATGCTTGGCTTCACTCTTGCATCAGTTGCCGCTTCTTGTGTCACTGGATTCATCGTTGCAAGAATTTCAGCATCATTTTCAAAAAGACTCAGAAACGACATTTTTAACAAAATTGAAAGTTTCTCTCTTGAGGAAATAAAACACTTTTCAACGGCAAGCCTTATCACCCGAACAACAAACGATGTTCAACAAGTTCAAATGCTTCTTACAATGGGAACTCAACTTATCATCAAAGCACCAGTAATGGCGATCTGGGCAATTTGTGAAATGTCGGCATCATCTTGGCAATATTCAGTTGCGATTGCTGTTGCCGTTGCACTTTTAATCTCGGTTCTTGCAATTTTAATTGTTGTTTGCCTTCCTAAATTCAAGAAGATGCAAACCCTTACAGACGACATTAACCGTGTGACACGTGAAAACCTTGAAGGTGTCAGAGTTGTTCGTGCATATAATGCCGAAAAATTTGAAAGTGAAAAATTCGAAAAAGCAAACGAAGCTCAAACAAAAGTTGGACTTTTCACAAGTCGAACAATGGGAATTTTGTTTCCACTTCTTTCATTTATCATGCCTTCAATCACGGTTGCAATGTATCTTATTGGTGCAATTTTAATAAATAGCACAACAGACATGGTTGCAAAAATGCAAACCTTAACCGAAATTACAAGTTTCTCGTTTTATGCAATGCTTGTGATTTCAGCATTCATGATGATGGCGATGATATTTGTTATTGTTCCAAGAGCAACGGTGTCTGCAAAAAGAATAAACGAAGTTCTTGAAACAAACAGTAAAATTGGAAACGGTTCATTTGATGGACAAACACAAGAAAAAGGGACTGTTGAATTTAAAAATGTTTCTTTCAAATATCCCGATGCAGATGAATATGTTCTTGAAAATATTTCATTTTCAGCAAAAAAAGGTGAAACCGTTGCTTTTATTGGTTCAACAGGAAGCGGAAAGAGCACTCTTATCAACCTTGTTCCTCGTTTTTATGACGCAACAGATGGTGAAATTTTGATAGATGGCAAACCAATCAAAGAATATGACCTTCACACCCTTAGAAACAAACTTGGCTATGTATCACAAAAAGCAATAATGTTTAGTGGCTCGGTTAAAGACAACATTGAATTTGGACAAGATAAAGAGCTTTCAAACGAAGAAATCAAAAATGCTCTTTCAATTGCTTGCGGGCTTGACTTTGTTGAAAACATGCCAGAAAAAGAAAATTCTTTCATCACTCAGGGTGGAACAAACATTTCTGGCGGACAGAAACAACGTTTATCAATTGCACGTGCAATTGCAAAAAAACCTGAAATTTTAGTGTTTGACGATTCTTTCTCTGCCCTTGACTATAAAACTGATCGTGCTCTTAGAGAAAATCTTAAAACTTCATTTGCAGATGCAACAAAACTTATTGTTGCACAACGAATTGGAACAATTAAAGATGCAAACAAAATTATTGTTCTCTCTGATGGAAAAATTGCAGGAATAGGAACTCACAAAGAACTTTTAAATTCTTGTGAAATCTACAAAGAAATTGCCCTTTCACAACTTAGCCAAAAGGAGATTGAAAATGAGCTCAAATAATAACACAAAAAATCAAACTCCACCAGTAATGCACGGCCCAATGCGGGGCGGTTTCGGAAAACCAAAAAACTTTAAAAAAGCATGGGGAAACATTTTTACACAAACAAAAAAATATACTCTTCCAATCGTATTCGCAGTTATTTTTGCAATTGTCTGCACGGTTATCACAATTGTAAGCCCGAATCTTCTTGAAGACATCACAAACGAACTTGCAAACCATATTTACAATATTGACATTGATTTTATCACAAAAACCTGTGCGATTTTGCTTTCACTTTATGCTTTAAGCTTCATTTTAAACTATCTTTCAACATTCATCATGGCAACTGTGACAAGAAAAATGGCAAAGGACCTTAGAAGCGAAATTTCAAGAAAAATTAATGTTTTGCCACTTTCATATATCGATCACACTTCACATGGCGACCTTCTCTCTCGCATGACAAATGACGTTGACACAATTGCACAGTCAATGGATCAAAGCATTATCACCCTTATCACATCTGTTTTAATGCTTGGTTCTTCAATTGTAATAATGTTCATTAAAAGTTGGATTTTGGCGCTCTGTGCAATTGGTGCAAGCATAATAGGACTTGTTCTTGTTTCACTTATCATGAAATTTTCACAAAAACAATTTATTGCTCAACAAAAATCGCTCGGCGAAATTAATGGACACATTGAAGAAGTTTATTCTGGTCATGCCGTTGTTAAGGCCTATAATGCTGAAAAACAAGTGGGCAAAAAATTTGATAAAATTAATCAAGACCTTTATCAAAGTGCTTGGAAATCACAATTCTTCTCTGGTCTTATGATGCCTATCATGACATTCATTGGAAACCTTGGCTATGTTATTGTTTGTGTTGTTGGTGGAGCTCTTGTTCTTGACGGCAAACTTCAACTTGGTGCGATTTCTGCTTTCCTTCTTTACATTCGCTATTTCACACAACCACTCACCCAACTTGCACAAGTTGCAACACAGCTTCAATCGGCTGGTGCTGCAAGCGAACGTGTTTTTGAGTTTCTTGATCAAGAAGAGCTTAAACCAGAACCAGACAAAAAACAAGAAATTGAAAACCTTAAAGGCAACGTTGAGTTTAAAAACGTTTGCTTTGGATATGAAAAAAACAAACAAATTATTCACGATTTTTCAACAAGTGTTAAAGCTGGACAAAAAGTTGCAATTGTTGGTCCAACCGGTGCTGGAAAAACCACTCTTGTAAACCTTTTAATGCGTTTTTATGAGATTGATAGCGGTGACATTTTGATTGACGGAACAAGCATTAAAGATCTTTCAAGAGATGCCGTCCACAACATGTTTTCAATGGTCTTACAAGACACCTGGATTTATAATGGGACAGTTAAAGAAAACATCATATATTCTAAACAAAACGTTTCAGATGAAGACGTGATTGCAGCTTCAAAAGCAGTTGGACTTCACCACTTCATTAAAACCCTTCCACATGGCTATGACACCGTTCTTGATGAAAACACTTCAATTTCAGCGGGGCAAAAACAACTTTTAACAATTGCAAGAGCAATGATTCAAAACTCACCAATGCTAATTTTAGACGAAGCAACGTCTTCAGTTGACACACGTCTTGAAATTTTAATTCAACAAGCAATGGACGCATTAACCGAAAACCGCACAAGTTTCGTTATTGCTCACCGACTTTCAACAATAAAAAATTCCGACAAAATTTTAGTTATTAAAAATGGCGACATTGTTGAACAAGGAACTCACAATGAACTTCTTGCAAAAAATGGATTTTATGCAGAACTTTATAACTCTCAATTTGAAGAATAAGTTGTTTAAGAAGATTAAATCATTTTGATATTGCAATTTTTTCAATTTGTTTTATCAAAAACAACTAAAAAACTTAATAAAAGCAAAAAAAATAAGACATCAAACGATGTCTTATTTTTTCTTTATTTATTTGTATTTTTTTCTAAAATGCTTTGCTTTTGGACTGCAAACTCTTCGTCATTTAAAAGACCTTTTTCATGAAGTTCTTTAAGTTTCAATAGGTCTTTTTCAAGTTGATTAATCCCATTTTCTTTATTCACAGGAGTTTGATTGGCAGCAGCGAAATTTACATTCGATGGGGCTTGTGTTGGATTTAATTCTTCACTTGAAATTTTTCCTTTTTTAACCTTGCTTGAAAAGATGATTTGATCAATAAGAACAAACCAAAAGCAAATGAAAAACATCAATGCAAAGCAAGCAAAGAAATATGCAAGAAAATCAACATTTCCGCCTGCTTGAGCAAAGAACATTATAAGAAACGCACAAATTGCAAACATGATTCCATCAAAAATCAAATGTCCAATAATTTTTCCAAATGCTCTTTTATATTCTTTTGGTTGCATTTTTATAAACTTTATTTCTTTTGCGCCCATTGTGATTGTCAAAATTGAAAGTGTAAGTCCAAAAAATACAATAAAAATTTGAATGAGCCACCCACCTGCAACAATAAACACAATTGTTCCAGTATCAGAGCCAGTGAACACACCAAGAAAAGCAACTGCCAAAATTGCAGTTCCAAACATCATTGCAACTCCAAGCAAAATCATAAAGATTGATGACAAGAGTGTTAAAACCCTGAAATATTTCTTTTCTTCCATTATCCTCTCCCAAAATACACTTGTTGTGGTTTTATAATAACATATTAAATTATATTTGTAAATAAAAAACAAAATTAATATTTTTGTTTAAAATCTTTAAAAAGAGCAAAAAAATAACCCCGCTTTCGCAGGGTTTTAAATTTATTTTCTTCTCGTGAAATATCCAAGAATCTTAACCAAATATTTAAGCATATAGATGATTGCAAGAATCATGTTTGCAATTTCCGCCATCACTGTATATTTATAAAGTTCGTCAACCATTATTTGTTCATTTTCGCTCAATAAATTTGTTTGTTTAATGATTTCTGAAGATCTTGCCATTGCCTTTTTAAGTTGTGGAATTGTTGTGCAAAAATATATGATTGCCCACAAATAATATGCAAAACCAACAATCGAACAAATTGCAGTAATTGTTCCAATTGATTGAGCAATTAAAACATCAAGCACAAGACCAACCAATACAAGTGGAATGAAAATATAAGGTGCGAACATCATGAAAGGTCTAATTTTTGCACTTCTTGCATAGGTTTTGTCTCCATTTTTGTCACCTTCAGCATAGGCAACATTTAAAACTGTTGATGCAATTGTGCGAACACTTTTTCCTTCAATAACGCTTTTGCGAAGATAGATTGTTTTCTTTTTAGGATCATAATAATCGCCATAGAAAAGCACTCTGAAAAATCCAGCTTTAACAACTTGAACGTTATTCATTCCCATGTTATCAAGTAAATTTCTTGCAACCTGCATTCCATCAAGTTGACATTCACTTTCAGTTTTGTTTATTTTTCTTGTTTTTGCAAAAACAATAATGTTTAAAACACAAGCAACAGCTTCAGCAAGTCCAACAATAATTGCAATCACAATAACCGCAATTATGAAAAATCCAAACTGACCAAGTGCTTGATTTGAAGCAATAAAATTCATAACTTTTTCCCCCATCGTTTTATTATATTCATTATAACTTGAATTTCACCATGCCGTCAACTCTTTAATGTTAAAAATCGCCCGTATTTTACACCTAGATATTGTTTAAATTTGATTTTTTATCCCTAACTTTTATTTCTTATTTTTTCTTTCTTATTTCAAAAAAAAATGCCTGGCACTTCGCCATGGCATTTTTCGTTTATTCTTCGTTTGCTTTTCTGATTGAAAGCCCAATTCTCTTTTTCGCTTTGTCAAGAGAAATGATTTTTACTTTAACAATTTGTCCAACTGTAAGCTCTTCACTTGGATGTTTAATATATCTGTCGCAAATTTCAGAAATGTGAACAAGCCCGTCTTGGTGAACACCAATATCAACAAATGCACCAAAGTCGATAACGTTTCGAACAGTTCCTTTCAAAACCATTCCTTCTTGCAAATCATCAATTGAAAGAACATCGCTTCTAAGCTCAATGTGTTCGGCTTCTTCACGAATGTCTCTTCCAGGTTTCACAAGTTCTGCAGTAATGTCTTGCAAAGTTGGAACACCAATTCCAATTTCTTTTGCAATTTTTTCTTCACCTTTATCCGCAATGAGTTCTGGAAGTTTTGAAACCTTTTGATTTTTAACATCATCTTCGCTCATATTAAACACTTTCAAAAGTTTTCTTGCATTTTCATATGATTCTGGGTGAACAGCAGTGTTGTCTAAAATCTCTTTTCCATTCACAATTCGCAAAAAGCCAGCGCATTGTTCAAATGCCTTTGCACCAAGTTTTGGAACGTTTAAAATGTCTTTTCGGGTTTCAAACGCACCATTCTTTTCACGATATGCAACAATATTTTTTGCAATTCCTTCATTAAGTCCAGAAACTCGTTTAAGCAGACTTGGGCTTGCAGTATTAATGTCTGCGCCAACAGCGTTAACACAGTCTTCAACAACCCCGTCCAAAACTTCGGTTAAACGTTTTTGTGGCATGTCATGTTGATATTGTCCAACACCAATCGACTTAACATCAATTTTAATCAACTCTGCAAGTGGATCTTGAAGTCTTCTTGCAATTGAAACTGCACTTCTAAGGTTAACATTATAGTCTGGAAATTCCTCAGCACCAAGTTTGCTTGCAGAATAAACCGATGCACCAGCTTCAGAAACAATTGCATAGTCAACTTTTCTTGAAAGAGTTTTAATCAAATTTGAAACAAAAATTTCACTTTCTTTGCTTGCAGTTCCATTTCCAATTGAAATGACATCAACTTTATATTTTGAAATAAGCTCGGTCATGATTCTTTTTGCTTCGTCAATCTTTTTGAAAGGTTCGGTTGGATAGATAACACTTGTTGCAAGAACTGTTCCGTTCTCATCGATAACCGCAAGTTTGCACCCCATTCTGTATCCAGGGTCAAAACCAAGAATTCTTTTTCCTTTAAGTGGAGCTTCCATTAAAAGTGGTTTAAGATTAAGTTCAAAGTTGTGAATTGCTTGTTCGTTTGCCATGTCAGTAAGGTCGGTTCGAATTTCTCTTTCAATGCTTGGAGCAATAAGTCTTTCAAAGCCATCTTCTTGTGCTTGTTTCAAAGTTTCCGCAAAAATTGTATCTTTAATTTTGAAATTTCTTTCTACAATTTCAAGACATTTTTCTTCGCTATATTCAACAGAAACCTTTAAAAATCCTTCATTTTCACCACGATTGATTGCCAAAATTCTGTGCGAAGGGACTTTTGAAAGCTCTTGTTTAAATCCATCATAAAGGCTATATGTGTCCGCAGAAGAAACCTTCTTTTCATTTTCTTTGTCTTCATATTTGTTTGAATTGTCAATAACCTTTACTTTTGGTTTCTTTGTTTCTTTTTCTTTTTTCATGACCGATGAAATGAAACCAGTTTTCTTGATGAACTCACGAAGTTCTTTTCTAAGGTCACTGTTATCACTGACAGTTTCAGCAATAATATCTTTTGCCCCAGCAATTGCTTCATCTACAGTTTTAACACCTTTTTCTTCAGAAACAAAAGGAAGTGCAAGTTCTTCAAGTGTTTTTCCATTTTCTTTTTGAGCCATGATAATATCTGCAAGTTCTTGAAGACCTTTTGCAATCGCTTCGGTTGCACGTGTTTTTCTTTTTGGTTTATATGGTCTGTAAATATCTTCAAGTTCGGTTAAAGTTTTTGCCTGGTCAAGCTTTTTAACAATTTCTTCTGTCAACTTCCCTTGCTCATCGATTGATTTGATGATCGTCTTTTTTCTGTCTTCAAAATTGCGAAGATAAACAAGTCGGTCTGCAAATGCACGAATAACTTGGTCGTCAAGACTGCCGTGCATTTCCTTTCTATAACGTGCAATGAAAGGAATTGTGTTGCCTTCATCAAGAAGAGCAATAAGATTTTTTGAATATTCTTCTTTAATATTAAACTCTTTAGAAAGAGCTTCAAACATTTCCATAATTTTTATCCTTTTAATATTATTTGCCAGTTGTTTTAGCTTTTTTATTATATCAAATTTAGTGGTCATTTCCAAACAAAAACAAAAATTAAACAAAGAAAAAAGCACACAAATTTGTATGCTTTTAATTATAATTTAAAATTTCAAAAGTGAAACAAGTTTTGCCTTGTCAACCGCCATAAGGAAAATTCCAAGTTTTGGACCTTGACCTTTTCCAAGAAGCAAATTATAAAGGATTTCAAAATATCTTTTTTGAGTTTTCTTTAAAACTTGTGGATCATCTGTTAAATATTTAACAACTGCATAAAGGTCGGTTTGAAGAGCATCAGTCGAGTCATATTCTTTATCCAAAATTTCAAGAGTCTTGCCAAGCCAAGATTTTTCTTCATCTGACAAGGTGTCATAAAATTCTTGGTTCTTTTCTTCAAGAAGGTTAACTTGATATTCTTTTCCATAGTTTTCAACCCAGTGCCAAGCTTTTTCAAGACGTTCTTTATAATATGGGGTTGTTGTGTCGGTATTTTCTTTTTGCATTAAAGTTGCGAGCATGTCTGTATTAAAGTTGACAATTGGCAAGAATGTTGCAAGATATGAGAAGTTTGGATAGTTAAGATAATCTTCTGTAACTTCTGTGAAATCAAGAATTTGTTTGTTACCTTCGTCAATTCTTCCTTCAAAATACATTTTAACCCAGCGGTCAAACTCGCTATAATAACGAATAACATCATTATCAAAAGCAAGAGCAAAGTTTTGTGATGGTTTATATTTTGCATAGAACCACAAAATTTGATGGCGATCATAAACTTTCAAAAGGTCTGTAAGTGTTAAAACATTTCCTTTTGAAGAGCTCATTTTGGCTCCGCCGCCCTTGATTCCGATAAAGCTGTAAGGTTCATATACTGGAGCTTCATATCCAAAAATTTCTTTCGCAACACGAGTTGCAACGTCTTTGCTTCCGTTTTGAGAAGAGTGATCCATTCCGCCAGTTTCAAATGTAACTTTTTCAGCTTGCCAACGCATTGGCCAGTCAACTTTCCATTGAAGTTTAACATCACGGCAAGTTTCAATGTTCACAGTTTCGGTGTGCCCGCACTCGCAAACATAGGTAATGTCACCAGTCGCATCATCATAGTTCACAATTTTTGCTTGTTTTTTGCATTTTCTACAAAATACAGATGCAGGATAGAAATTATCTCTTTCCCCTTCTTCTGCATCTTGTGTTCTGAAGCTGTCTATAATATCAAAAATTTCTTTTCTCTTTTCAAGTGCCAAACGAATTTTATCTTTATATCTTCCGCTTCTATATTCTTTTTCCTGATAAATTACTTCAAGCTCGTTCCCAACATCAATTCCCATTTGGCGAAGTTCTCCAAGAAAACGATTTTGGAAATATTCAGCATATGACTCGTTCTTTGTGAAAGGACTTGGCATGTCTGCATAGCTCATTCCGATATATTTTGCATATTCTTCTGGAACACCAGCAGGAACTTTTCTGAAACGGTCAAAGTTGTCAATTGACAAGATAAAACGAACTTTCTTTCCAAGTTTTTTAAGTGCTCTTGCAACAAGGCAAGGAGTTATAATTTCTCTAAAGTTTCCAATGTGAACAAATCCTGAAGGGCTAACACCAGCAGCAACTGTATAAACTTCTTCATTTGGACGTTCTTTAATGATTTTTTCAGCAATTTCTAAAGCCCACATAAATTTTCTCCTTATATTGCAAACAATATATAACAAAACATTTGAAAAGTCAATCATTTGCAAATTTTCCTTGCCCAAATCAAGTCAAAAAACTCATATTGCCCCACCATAAATAATATATTTAACTATAAAAGGAGCGGCAATGTTAGACCACAGCATTCAAACAAGCACAATCTTTAAAAACTTAAAGTCTTCTGAAAACGGACTTTCTTCTTCACAAATCCAAATAAACAAAGAAAAATTTGGTGAAAACAAACTTGATAAAAAGAAAAGTGATGGCTTTTTAAAAAGACTTTTGCTTCAATTTAAAAACCTTATGATTATTGTTCTGATCATAAGTGCAATAATTTCAACCATCATTGCAATTTGCAAAAAAGAATATGGCGACCTTTTTGAAGGTGGGCTTATTTTTGTTATCGTTATTGTAAATGCAATTATTGGTGCAATTCAAGAAAAGAAAGCGGAAGACTCAATTGCACTTTTAATGAAGAAAACCGAGCCACTTGCAAAAGTAATTCGTGATGGGAAACTTATAAAAATTCCAACCGAAGAAGTTGTTGTCGGAGATGTTCTTTCTTTAAAAGCTGGCGACAGCATTTCCGCAGACGCACGTCTTTTTGAAACCAACAATTTCAAATGTGATGAAAGCACCCTTACTGGTGAAAGCCATGCATCACTTAAAAATGCAAATGTTGTTTTAAAAGAAAACACACAACTTGCAGAGCAAGTTAACATGTGCTTTGCGGGGACAAACGCAACCTATGGAAATGCAAAAGCAATTGTTACAAGTGTTGGAAAACAAACCGAAATGGGAAAAATTGCAAAAATGCTTTCATCTTCGGTTAAAGAAAAAACTCCACTTGAAAAAAATATTGATAAAATTGGCAAACTTTTGACCTATGCAATTTTAGCAATTGTTGTGGTTGTGTTTTTGAGTGAAATTATATTTTCAAAAAACATAAGTTTTCTTGAAGCTTTTTTAATTTCTGTTGCACTTGCAGTTGCAGCAATTCCCGAAAGTTTGCCCGCTGTTATCACAATTGTAATGGCACTTGGAGTTGTTCGCCTTGCAAAACAAAAAGCAATTGTTAAAACTCTTTCCAGCGTTGAAACTCTTGGTTGTTGCAATGTGATTTGCACCGATAAAACTGGAACTCTCACTCAAAACAAAATGACAATAAAGCACATTTTCACAAATCGAAAAATCTTTGACAGCTTTAAAGAAACAAACGAAAATCTTGAAACGCTTTACACTGCAATTTCGCTTTGCAACAATGCTGAAATTTCCGAAAACAAAACTTTCCTTGGCGATGCAACCGAAACAAGCATGCTTCTTCATCTTTCCTCTTTTGCCCCACTCCATCTTGAAAATCGCAAAAAATTTGAAAGAAAAAAAGAATTTCCTTTCGACTCTGAAAGAAAAATTATGAGCACCATTAACAACATGGGCTCAAACTATAAAATGTTTTCAAAAGGTGCACTGGATTTTCTTCTTCCTAAATGCACAAAAATTTTGATTGATGGAAAAGAAGAACCACTTTCTGAAGCACACAAAACTCAAATTTTAAATGCAGTTGCAACACTTGCCGAAAAAGCTGAAAGAGTTCTTGCCGTTGCAACAAAAACGGTCTTGGAAAATGAAATTGAAACCACAAAAGAAGACAATCTTATTTTTGTTGGTCTTGTCGGCATTATAGACCCACCAAGAGAAGAAGCAAAAGTAGCAATCAAACAATGCTTCAAGGCCGGATTAAAGCCTATAATGATTACTGGTGACCACCCCGACACAGCATTTGCAATTGCAAAAGAACTTCGAATTGCAAAAAATAAAAATCAGGTTATGACTGGTGCACAACTTGACATGCTTTCAATTTCTGAGCTTGCAAAAATAATTGATAATTTCAGCGTTTTTGCACGTGTTTCACCTGAACATAAATCTAAAATTGTAAAGGCTTTCAAAAAACAAGGGCATGTTGTCGCAATGACTGGTGATGGTGTTAATGATGCGCCAAGCATTGCCGAAGCAAACATTGGAATTTGCATGGGGCAAACCGGAACCGATGTCACAAAAAGTGTTTCCGACCTTGTCATTACTGACGACAACTATTCAACAATTATTGTTGCAATCAAGCAAGGAAGAACCATTTATTCAAACATTCAAAAAATAATTTTATTTTTACTTTCAACAAATGCAGTTGAAGTTCTTGGAATTTTCATTTCCACAATTGTTCTTCGAGATTGCATCTTCCTTCTCCCATCGCAAATTTTATTTATAAACCTTGTAACTGACAGCTTTCCAGCATTTGCCCTTGGTCTTGAAAAACCTGAAAAAAACATTATGGATCTGCCACCACGTTCTTCAAAAGATAATTTATTTTCTGGAAAAATTGGAACCAGCATTTTATATCAATCAGTTGTTCAAACCTTTATTGTTTTGATTGTTTTCGTTTTCTCAGTTCACAGCTTTGGCAACAAAACTGCAAGCACAATGGTGTTCATTATAATTTGCCTGATGCAAATCATTCACAGCATCAACTGCAAAACAACCGAAAGCATTTTCACAATCAACATATTTAACAACCGCAGTTTCAACATCAGTTTCCTTGGCCTTTTGGCATTGATCTTGACAGTTGCATTTGTTCCTTTCTTGCAAACTGCATTTGGGATTGTTCCGCTTTCTCTTTATCAATGGATAATTGTTATTCTTGCAAGTTTAAGCATTATTCCACTTGTTGAAATTTGCAAATTCTTTGTTAACCGCTATTATCTTAAACACGAAAAACATGAAGAAAAAACAACATCTATCAAGGCTTTAAAACAAAAGATTGGAGCAAAAAAATAACACACAAAAATTATAAGCATGAAAAAAGAGAGCAATCTTGCTCTCTTTTGTTTTTCAGCTAGTTCATCGTGATGACAACGCCATTTGTCCCCGTGCCATCAATATTATATTCAAATGAAAGGGCACCAAGAAATTCAATTCCTGAAAGCAATACTTGGCCACAAGCTTCAATCATTTTATCTTTCGTCATTTCATCTTCTGGCGGGAAAATGAAACTTATCATGAGATCAATCAAAATGTCACTTTGTTTTGCTGTTCTTCCATTGATTCCCATTTCTTTCTCGTCAATTTTCCAGTTTCCGTCTTCACCAAGAGAAATTGAATAGTTAACAGTGATATAGATTGTTTTTGGAATGATCATATTCAAAAGGAAAAGCGGAGTGTCCATTGCTTTTGCCATTTGCTCTCTAACAAGTGATGTATCAATTTTAAAAGTGCTTGAAATGTCTGCACTGTTGTTTGAATATGTGAAATTCTCGCCATTTTGCACAGTTTTTGGGTTAACAATAAATTCAAGAACTGTAATGCTGATGTCCGAAAGATAATTAAGGTTTTGAAGATTGCTTTCAACAACTCCACTTGCTAAAATATCATTCAAAATGCAACCAAGTTCCTTGTCTGTGAAATGATAAACTCCCGCTTGAAGAGTTGCTTCACCTTTTGAAACGCCAACATAGTCAATTTTGCCTGTGCCTTCTTCTTTTGGAAAGCCAGCACCAACAAGTTTTTTATTTGCAGAAGTTTCATCAGCCTTTGTATATCCATTTGTGATAATTTCAGATTCTTTTGGGCTGTTATAAAGTGTTTGCATCATTCCAACAAGTTCGCCAAGATCATGAATTCCATATTGCGAAAAATATTTTGGAACAACAAGTCGGTCAATTGCAAAATATGCACCAAAACAAATTGCAACCAAAATTGCAAGCACCATTGTAAGTTTTAAAAAAAATCCAGATTTTTTGTGTTGTTTCATATTTGCCTAGTTAACAATGTTATAGTTAATTTGTCCACGAAGAAGCAAAAATAAACAAATTCCAGCAATAATAATGCCGATGATAATTCTCAAAATGCTAAAACGACTTTTGAACAATTTCATTTTTCCTTCTCCTTGAATTAATATTATATTTTTAACAATAATTTGTCAAGCATCTATTCCTTTGCATAAATTATTTTTATAATCTGCTCGGTTTTAGATGTGATTTTAACATTTTCTGAGATATCCATTCCTGCAACTGCCAAAATTTTGTTTCCGACAGCAAGAACAGGAATTAAATCTCTTTTATTTCTTTCAACCTTTTTATCGGTGAAATAGTCATTAAGTTTTTTTGTTCCACTTCCAAACTTTGTGAAAAGATCTCCATCTTTTCTTGTTCTCCAAACTGCTGAAAATGGAATTTTCGCAAAATCAAGATAATGATTTCCATCACCAAACTCAGGGTCTTGTTTGTCTGTAATGTTAATGGCATATATTTTTCCAAAATTTTTAAATGTAAGCTCACCAAGAACAAATGGTTGTTCGGTTTGTTTTTCATGTTTTTTACGTTTTGAAATTATAACCCCATCATAAACCTTAATGCCATAAAGAGAGCAAGGAAGCGAAACACTTGAGCCACTTTTCATTTTAAAAAGTTCACACACTGCCTTCATGTGTTTTTGTTCTATGTCTGCAAAAATGCCAAGCTTTTCAAATGCTTTTTTAACAAGCCTCATTTTAACAGCATCGGCTTTTTCATCTGCTTCTTGTAAAATTTTCACTTCATTTTTGCCCGAAACAATAAATTTTTCAGGAACTTGACTTTCAATGAAATCGTCATCAACTTTGCAACGCTTTGCAAACTCACAAAGAGCATTGATTGCCCCAGGATATATCTTTTCAATTTCGGGCAAAACTTGATGGCGAAGAAAGTTTCTTCTATAGTTCACATCACTATTTGTTGAATCTTCAACACTTAAAACACCGTGATGTTTATTATATTCTTCAATATCCTTTCGTGAAAACTCAAGAAGTGGACGAATAATATTTCCTGAAACACTTGCCATTCCACTTGCACCTTTAATTGAACTTCCACGAAGAATGTGCATTAAAATTGTTTCAGCCTGGTCATCTTTATGGTGTGCAACAGCAATTTTGTTTGCATTTTCTTCTTCAAGAACCTTTGCAAATGCATCATAGCGAAGCTCTCTTGCACCTTGCTCAATGCTTTTGTTAAACTTTTTTGCATATTCCAAAGCTTTCACGGTTTTGCAAACAAACTTAATTTTGTTCTTCTCGCAAAAATCACGAACAAATTTTTCATCACGATCAGCTTCTTCATCTCGAATATTATGATTAACATGAAGAACAACAAGTTCAAAATCAGTGTCTTTTTGTTTTTCCATCATAAGAGAAAGCAAGCACATCGAGTCTGCCCCACCGCTGCAAGCAACAACAACCCTGTCACCTTTAAAAACATATGCGTTAAGTGCATTAGAATCAAGTTCCATATTCTTTTTCCTTCGCACATATTATAAATGTTTTTGGCTTTAAAATCAAGCACTATAATTATTTGCGGAAATTTTTAGAACAATCACAGTCATATCATCTTCATGTTTTGTTCTTGACTGTGCTTCTTCCAAAATATCATCGGCAAGAAGTTGAATGTTTGAAATGTTTGAATTGTTAACATAGCATACAAAGTCTTCAACCTTGTCAAAACTATCAACAATTCCATCACTTGCCAAAACAACAATGTCTTGTTCTTTTAAAACCATGCTTTGAACATTAAGCGCCGGAAGCGAGGTAACACCAAGTGGCAAACTGTCTGAATATATCATTTTGCATTGATTTTGCGATTTTACAACACTTACTGATGCTCCAACTTTAACGAAGTCTGCGACCCCAACTGAAAGGTCAACAATGCAAGCATCAAGCGCAACAAAACTTTCTTCTTCTCTTGGAAGCAAAATTTTGTTTATGCTTGAAACAATGGTTTCGCTTGAAAAACCAACCTTGTAAAAATTTTCAACCAAACCGAGTGCACTTGTTGCAATTTTGTTTGCCTTTTCACCATGCCCCATGCCGTCACTAATTGCAAATAAATATCGATTTCCATCAATTTTTAAAATTGCAGAAGTGTCTCCCGACACTGATGAATTTTCCTTTGCACTTGATGCAAAACCAATTGCAAGTTTATATTTTTCGCTTGGCACAAACTCAGCAATTGTCCAACCGGAATATTTAGACATTTTCCGCTTCTCAACAGAAAAATCAATGCGAAAAACTTTTTTAAGCCCCTTTAAAATTCCAGGAAGCAAAATGTCTTTGTTTCGTATGACTGCAACAACTTTTTTTACACCAAAATCATCTTTTAAAACCACACATTCATTTGCAACCACACCGTTTTCTGCAAATACATCAAGAACTTCTTTTGCTTTTGTTTTATCTATTTTTAAATCTGAAAAAGATGTTTTCGCAAGTTCTTTAAAAATTCCTGCGGTTGAGCCCATTTGCTCACTCATCATGATTTTCCCTTTGTTGTTTTCCTTCACTGTTTTTTCATATTCGAAATAGTTTTTTAAACTTGAATTAACTTCGAAAATCACACTTGAAAGACATGCACATTTTTCAGCAAAAAGATTTGTTGCATCTAAAATTGTTACTTTTTGTTTTTCCATTCCAAACTCAAAAAGTTTTTCAAGTGACTCTCGCATCTTCTGATTTTCTCTGCAAAAAATTCGTTTTTCACAACACGAACATACTTTGCATATCAAATCATCTGCAAGCATTTCACAAGCACCTTTTCGCTCTGCCGAGCCAAGCGAAAGATTTCTATATTCATTTTGCATTTCAAGAAACAAATTTTGCACAAGCATAAGACGATTTTTCACTTTTTCTCGCTCTTCAAAAATCATAAATTCGGAAATCAAATTTCCTTCATAGCTGAAACTGAAATTTTTAAATTTTTGAAATAATTTGTTTGGAATAAATAAAAAAACCAAAACCGCAACCACAAGTGGACACAAGCAATAAAAATCATAAACGGCATAAACATTAAAAAAGAAACCAAACAAAAGATCAATCAAAATCACCGAAATTGAAACGAAAATCCTTTTTGAATCTTGAAGCAAAGCAGCAACAATCGCAAAACTTACAAACACCGCCATATAAACAAGCGAAGAACAATAAAAAGCAAAACCAAGCCCCGCAAGCGATGCAAGACTTAAAGTTATCGTTTTTGAAAAGCTTCTTGAAACAAACAATATTAAAAGAGTTACAATTGCAATTGAAATGTTAACATGCACAATAAAAATATTTGCAATTCCACAGAAAAATGCGATGCAAAAAACCGAAAAACAAACAGTTTCATCTGCCCGAAATCGACTTTGAATTCCACGGCTGAAAACTGCACCAAACCCAACATAAAAAACATAAACAAAACAGAGTGTTGCTGCCATGTTTGCAAGTGAAATTATCAGTTTTTCAGTTGTTCCAATATTAAAATATAAAAACGCACTTTGACTTATAATGGCAAAAATTAAACAAGCAACTAGATTGATTTTCTTTTTTAAAATTTTGCAAGAAATATATAACAAAACAATGCAAAAGAACACCGACACACTTATGATTAACCCTTCAAGAGTCAAATTATTTATACTTGAAGAAACAAAAAACTCAAGAGCAATCAATAACCCGTTTTTATTTAAAAGAAGCATCGCAAAAGCCATTGCAACCAAAAAAGGATTTATAAGTTGCAAAATTTTTGCTCTTCCAAGAACAAGAAAACACAGCAAAAGTCCAAAATGTTCAAAAACTTCATTTTTATGTTTTGAAAACCACTCTTTAAAACGTTTCATAGCAAAAGTGTAACAAAAAACAAGCCAAAAGGAAAAAATAAAATCAATCAAACCATTGCCATTTTTGACGAAATATGACACATTTAAACGAAAACAAACAATCGTTTTTTCTTTACACGCATTCTTCAGTTTGCTATACTAAAAGCAAGGAGAACAAAATGAAAAAAATCTTATCTTTCTTTTTAACCATCACCATGATTTTCACATGTGGAGCATTGCTTTCAAGTTGCAAAGAACAAAGTCCACAACTTGAAACGACATCAAGTGTTCAAAATCTTGTTGTTTTGATAGGTGACGGCATGGGAGAAAATCACATTAAAAACGCAAAAATGAAATATGGAATTGAATCTTTAGAATTTGAAAACGATTTTAAGTGCAAAGTTAACACCGATTCAAAAACTCTTATCGGGCCAACAGACAGTGCCGCCGCAGCAACTGCAATGGCAACCGGAAAATCTGTAAAAAATAAAGTTGTAAGCAAAGACGGAAACAAAAATATTGAAACAATTTTAGAATATGCTTCAAAAAATGGAATGAAGACTGGGGTTGTCACAACCGACACTCTCAGCGGAGCAACACCAGCGTGCTTCTCATCACACGCAAAAGAACGTGGTGACTCACTCGACATTTTGCTTGGACAACTTGAAAGCAATGTTGACTTATTCATTGGTCAAACCAACAGTGAATATATTTCTCATGCTTCAGATTTCAGAAACAAAGGATATACAGTTGTTGAAAATTTCACCGACCTTAAAGAAACTAAAAATGACGAAAAAGTTGTTGCCCTTCTTGACAATATTAAATCAATATACAATGAAGAACTCAACAATCAAACCGACTTTTCAGAAATTGTAAATTTTGCAACAAGTCATCTTGAAAATGAAAATGGTTTTGTTTTAATGGTTGAATGTGCACACATTGACAAGTTCAGTCACAAGAAAAATCTTCTTCCTGCCCTTGCAGAAGTTCACACACTCTTTGACGTTGCAAACACTCTTTATGCCTATGACAAAGCTCATAACAATAACACTGCAATCATAATTACAGCTGACCATGAAACCGGTGGGCTTGCTCTTGCACGAGACAAAAAATATCTTGAATCTTCAACTGGAAATTCGCTTTATAAGAGAAGCGGACATACAAAGACGAACGTTAATCTTTATGTTCACAATGTTAAATTTAAAAACCAAGCAACAAAAGTTAAAAACACTTTTGTTTTCACAATTTCAAAATTCGTTATAGACAATCGCAAAACCGCATAGGAACAATATGGAAAAACAAAGACTAGACAACATTTTAAAAGACCTTAACATTTTTGAAAGCAGAGAAAAGGCGCAAAAAGCAATAAAACAAGGACAAGTGAAAGTGAATGGAAAGGTTTACACTTCCCCTTCGCAAAAATTCGATGTTCTTTCACAAGAACAAATTGAAATTCAAGAAGAAGCAAACAAATATGTTTCTCGTGGAGCTTTCAAACTTGTTAAAGCTCTTGAAACCTTTAACATTTCTGTTTCTGGAAAAATTGCAACCGACATTGGTTCTTCAACTGGTGGATTTTCTGATGTTTTGCTTCAAAACAACATTAAAAAAATATATGCAATTGATGTTGGGAAAAATCAACTTCATGAAAAAATCAAATCAAACAAAAAAGTTGTTTCAATGGAAGAAACCGATTTCAGAACAATCAAAAAATCACAAATTGCAGGGACAAATCTTGTTGTCATTGATGTTTCTTTCATTTCCATTCTTCCAATTATTCAAAAACTTAAAGAGCTTTTTAAAAATGCAGAGGTTGAAATCATTTCTCTGATAAAGCCACAATTTGAATGCGGAAAGGACATTGCAAAAAAATATAAAGGTGTCATAAAAGACCCAAAAATTCATAAACAGATTATAAAAAACGTGCTTTCTTTCTGGCAAGAAAACGGATTTAAAATTAAAGACATTACAGTTTCACCAATCAAGGGCGGCGATGGAAACATTGAATATTTGCTCTATACAGCAAACACTGGTGAATCAATCACAATTTCCGATCAAGACATTGAAAAACTTATTATTGAAGCTTTTGGTTAAAACTTAACAAACAAAAAAACACTGCAATTGCAGTGTTTTTTAAATTTCATATTCATATGTTCCCGGACCATCAAGAACTGTTTCAATTTCCATATATGTTCTGAAAACTCCAGTTTTAACCTTTGCTTGTTTTGAAAGTTCAGCGACAAATTGATTATAAATTTCTTCAGCTTTGTCGGGCTTTGCAGAGTTGATAAAATCTGGGCGATTAGTTCCTTTAAGCGAAGCATAAAGGGTAAAATTGCTCACAACCATGATTTCCCCATTTATGTCAAAAAGATTCTTGTTTGTTTTTCCATTTTCATCGTCAAAAATTCTAAGTTTTAAAATTTTATCTGCAAATTGTCTAACCTTTGAAATGTCATCAGAAACCGAGACTCCAAACAAAACAAGCATTCCATTTTGAATTTCACTAAATTTTTCACCTTCACTGTAAAGTGTTGCTCTTTTAACTTTTTGAATTATTGCTTTCATTTTTTCTCCTTTAAACACATTGCAAAATATGCTTCTTTCTTTCCTTGAACTGGACAAATATTAAACCTTTTATAAATATTGACAATTATGCTATTTCCAAGCCAACCAATTTTGTTTGTCATTCCCCGTCCATAAGTATTTGTGAAAATTGGAACAACTTTTGAATAAATTCTTTGAACATTCGACATGGTGTTTAATTTCACTCATGTTTTCATTATAACACACCATTCACAAAAAAACAAATTCTTTCTTTTCAATAAAAAAACCACCAAAATGGTGGTTTTTGTTATTCATCTTCGCCAAGTTCAAAAAGTGAAAGTTGAGTGTATCCATTTTTACTTTCAGGATTAAAGGTTCTAAGCCCTTCACCTTGAGTTGTTGCACTTGCTAATTTTGCTGGAGCTTCTGGTTCCACGATTTTTTTGTCAAGTGGTGGAACAAGTTCATATTTTGGAATTCTTGAAAGTTCGTCAAGGTGCACCAAGTCAACAAGCCATTCACCAGCTCTGCGATATCCTTGTGCATATTGATCTTCTCTTCTATATTTCAAAACAATATCCATAAGTTCTTCATTCATTTTCTTTGTTTTAACAAAACATGAAAGTTTTTTTGCAATGTCTTCAACAGTGCCGGTGTAAGATGCATCTTTAAGTTTATATTCAACCATTGAGCGGAATATTCCAAGCATTTTTGATGTTACACTGGTTTTATATTCTCTTGGTTCTCTTAAATAATATTTCAAAAATAATGAAGAACCCTCATCATATTCTGGAAATGATGGAACACCAAGTTTTGAAACGCAAGAAGAAGCAGTTCTATAAACTCTGTCTTCAGAAGAGCGATATAAAACTCTTGCAACAGACATTCCGTGATAATCTGCCAACTCTTCCATTTCCTTGATGAAATCATGTTGCAAATCGGCATATTTGCAAAGATATTGAAAACGAATTTTCTTTGTTGGCTCGTCTAAGATTGATTGTTCATATAACCCAACATTGAAGAAAGCTTTATTAAATTGACTGAAATAGTTTGATGCATTGTCTTTAAACCATTCAAAGGTTGAAAGTTTGTTACGATTGTTGTCGCTTGTTTCTGTTTTAACAGCACAACGATTGAAAAGACCAATAACAAAACTTTGTTGTTCTGTTGTGAGATCTTCATATTTCATGTCTTTGATATAATTTATCAAAATGCTAAGACGACGATTTGTCATTGTGTCGATATCCTGAGTATATAAGACAGGAATTTTTGATTCAAACTCATCAATTGCTTCGGTTGAAACACCATCTTTTCTGCGTTCCATTGCATGAAGAAGTGCATAAAGTTTGTCGTTGCTTACTTTTGTAATGTTTGTTTTAAACATTGTTTCAACAAACCCATCAAATTCTGGGAAATTTGCTTTAACGTCATATCCTTCATTCAAAAGGTCAACATAAAGCTCAACTTGTTTTTTCAAAATGTCAGAAGAAACACGTTGATTTGGATCAAACATTAAATAGAGTTTGCGAGTGATACCATAATCTCTCTTTTTAAAATCCTCACTTTTAATGAATTTTTTAACCCTTCTAAGGTTCCATTCTCCTGATTCATCACTGTTAAGATAAGAGTTTAAACCCTGAACACCTTCTGTAAGTCCTGAGAAGAAAATTTCTTGTGAATCTGCCATATCGCACCCCTATATTTAATTGTATCTCTATTTTACCATATATTTTTCAACATTTCAAGCCCCAATTTTAAGCCAAATCTATATGAAAAAAGTGCGAACAATTATTCCGCACCCATCTCATTTTCGTTATCATTTGTTTCTTTTTCAATTTCTTGCTTTAAACTGTTTTTTGAAATTTCAAGTTCTGAATTTGCACACTCTGAATGGTCGTTTTTTAAAATTTCAATATTTTTTCTTTTCAAGAAATTTTTAACCATTTCCATGTCAAGAGATCTTTTTTCTCTGCTTGTTTGGATAATGTTTTCTGGCAAAATATAATCTTTAAGTGGAGCCATGTCGTCATCAACAACAACAAAATTGTTTTTCATCTTTTGGTTTTCTTTTTTTGCCATGTGCTTTTCAAAAAGCCTTGGAAAGAGTTTTGGTTCGTCGCCGAAATTTCCAATGCGGTCGTTATACATATATTCAGCAATTTTAACCCCGCGAGGCTTTTTCCAATTTATAAGATGAGTTCTGTGCAAATCATATTTAAAAATATCAAACCCTTCTTGTTGCAAAAAACGCAAACATTCACACCAATTGGTTCTTCTGCGCGATGTGATAACAAGTTCGGCATCATATTTTTGCTCTAAACTATCCATCAATGCATAAACCGCCTGAATGCTTTCTGGATTAAGTTCAACAACAACCTTGTTTCTTTCGTAAAGGTCTTTCATGTCCCAAAGTGTTCCGTCAATATCAAGAAACACATAAAATTTTTCTCTCATATCTTTCTCCGTAAAAATGTGTAATCATTATATAATATCCTCACTCTTTTTTCAATAGCAATTTCCATTTTTATGCAATTTATTTGATATAATATTCAGCAATAAAATCCACTGCCAAGACTGCACCTTTTATTAAACCAATCATAAAGATAATTCACATCGGCTCTATTTGTTTTTTGATTTTTCCTTTAAGCAATTTTAAAAATAAGCATAAAAAAAAATATGCGGAATTTCTTCCGCATATAAATTTTTTAAGCATTAACTCCAAACAAAGCAAGCAAAGCATTTTGTTCTGCTTCAGTAAGGTTACTATTTCCTTTGATTGATTCTGTAAGGTTTGTTTTTGTTCCTACATCAAGTTTTGTGAAATCAAGATTTCCAACTTTGCTGCCTGATTTTGTAAGGTTTTCTTTGATTACTGTTGAATTTGCAATTGATTCTACAAGTTTGTCTGTGTCTGTTTTTTCCAAAGTTACTTCAGTTTGAGAGCTCATAACTTTGTTTGCAACGTTATAAACTTCTGAAATAGCGTTAATATCTTTTTGAATATCTTCGCCAGCTTCTGCACTGTATTCGTGGTTGATTACAGAAGAAATTGTTTCTTTCACAACCCCAGCAGTTGTTTCGTCAAGTCCAAGCTTTTTCATGGTTTCTTCGTTGTTAAGAATTTCATTGACAGTGCCTTTCAATGTTTCGTTATCTTTAAGACCATTGATGATTTCACCAATGTTATCTGGAGTGATTTCTGTCTCTGCATTTTTAAGATCTTTTGCAAGAACAAGTGCATTTTGAACAGCGACAAATGTGTCTTCCATTTTAACTGTTGGATCATTCCAAACCGCTGTCATTTTTTCTTTGAATGATGCCATGATTGTTACATCAGCACCAACAACAAAGTCAGAATCCATAAGTTTTGTCATGATTGAAAGTGAACCTTCAGACAAAAGTTTAGAACTGCGAAGTCCGTCAAATGCTCTTCCAAGAGCAGCAAAATCAAGACAATCAAGAGCATTTTTACCTTCTTTTGTGCCTTTGTTGATTCCGTCATAAAGTCTTAAAACATTATTGAATACATTTTGAAGAACAAGTTTTTCAGTTTGCCATTCTTCAACTGTAAGATTACCATTAATTTCAGGAGCATCAGTAATGTTAAGAGCAGTATAAACTTTGCTCATTGCAAGGTTAATAATATCTGGCAAACACTCTTTAAGAGTGCTGCTGTTTAAAGAAAGATCAATGATGTTTGAAACAAGGTTTTTATTTGTGTCTTTCAAAAGAACTTCCATAAGGTCGCCATTGTGTTTAACAGCAGTAACAACTCCTGATGTGCAGCAAAGTTTCATGACATCAATTGAAGTGTCAATATCTTTTTTAAGTTCTTCACTATCTTCTTGAGTTGCAAGGTTAAGAAGAAGTGCATCAAACACACGGTTTGTTGCAGCATCACCAAAATCTGGTTTTGCAATTCCACAGAACTTTCTATCTTCTTCTGCCAAGCTTGTGTCTGACCAACGAGTTGCAGCTTTTGGAACAAGTTCTGAAACAACCCCAGAAAGAACTGGAGATGCATAAAGTTTGTCAAAAGATTCTTTAACATTATCATAGGTTTCTGCATTTTCAATGTCGGCATCGCCATAAATCAAACCAGAAAGTCCTGGATATGCAGAAGCAACAACTTTAACTTCATTTCTGAGTGAAACTTCAAGATCTCTGTCTTTAACGGTTGTAAGGTTATCAAACATTGAAACTGACAAATCTTGAATTTTAAGAGCCTTCATAACTTTTACAATCCAAACTTTATCAAATGCATCAACATATTTTCCAGTTTCGTCTGTAACGTCATAAACTGTTTGTTTGATGTCTTTATTGTTTTTCTCTTCTTCAGAAGTTCCGCCTGAGCCCTCACCTCCTGGTGTTTCACTTGAGCTTCCACCTCCTGGTGTTTCACTTGAACCCTCACCTCCTGGGGTTTCACTTGAACCTTCTTCATTTACTGTATATGTAAAACCAGATGCAGATTCTCCAGTGTTTTCACTTGTAGATGCAGCTGCTTGTTCAGCACGAATTGCTTCAACCATTGGTCGAGATGTTTCAACAACTCCAAAAATTGGAACCATTAAAACAATTGCAACCAAAAAGCCTTGAACTGTTCCGATAACGGCACCAACAAATTTATGACGATCTTTGTCGCCCATTTTCTTCTTAGAGAAAAAGATTCCAGCAATGATCCAATAAATGATCATAGAGAACCATTTGAAAATAAAGAAGAAAGCAATAAACAAAACAACATTTGCAAGCATTTGTGGAACAAGAGTAATCACAGATGCAAGTGTTGGGCTTGACTCTATAAGATCTTGAACAATTGGAACTTGCTCAATAAGATCAATGATAAGATCACCAAGTGTGACAGCCGAAACCCCACCAATATTGATGTTGAGTTTTGAAATGTCCATTTTTAAAACCGCAGTTGTAATTGATGGCACAACAAAGAAAGCTAAAACTGTTACAGCAAGCACTATAATAAATCTTACAAGAGATTTAGAAAAGCCTCTGAACCAGCCAAACACGAAACCAAGAATGATGCAAACCAAGAACAAACTTACAATGGCGGTTGGAATTAAACCTGCATTCATAAAAATACCTTCCCTATATATGATAATTTAATTATATATTATAAAATCAAAAAATACAATGATTTATGACCAAATTATAAACAAAAAACCTAAAAACTAATCAAAATTTAAACAACGACACTCGTTTTCATCTTCACTTTGAAGTCATATTTTTGTATAAAATATACAAAAATTGTGCAAGTTGCACAAATATTTCATATAAAAAAACACCGTCATATCCGGTGTTTTTATCATTCATCTTTTGCAATTTCTTCAATTGTTTTATCAATGTTTATGCCATTCTCAACATCTGAAACAACAGTGTCAATGTTAACATAATTTTCCACAATATTCTCTAAAATTCTCATGATATTAAGTTCAAATGGCTTCATTGCTTTACCCTGAGATTTTCCCATCGTTTGCTTTGTTCTTGAAAGCCCCCATGCACAAAAATCTGCAACTTGAAGATTTTTCTCTTTTGCTGAAGATTTGAAGCAAATTGGAAGACCTTCTTCATAAAGATATTTCAAATTCACATCTGCCCCATCTCTCATTATTCCTTCATCGCATACAACTTTTGAAATATAATCCTCTTCGTCATATTCTTTCAAAAATTTGTTTGCCTTTGTAATGTTTAAAAGTAAACCATATTCTTCAGCACGTTTATTATCTTTTGGTGCAAAGTTGTTTTTGTCTATAACAATGTCATATAAATCAAACAAACTCTTATATTTTTTAAGATTCGATTTTGTTATTGTTTGAGTAATGATTGAAATGTCAAAAGCTTGAACAAGCGCAGCAAAATGAGCCATATACATGAGAGAATCCATAGATTCAAGTTTTTCAAACCCATTTCTTCGGTTAAACATGTCTGTGAAATGAAACTCTGAAACATCATATTTATCTTTCAATTCTTTTGAAAGTTTTGAAATTTCATTTTCAAGAGCAGGCACATTTGGCTTCGCAACCAAGCAACCAACAATTGAAACAATTTCATCATCAAGATTTTTAGAATTGCCCTGTTTCACAAATGCAGTGTCATCGACATATAAAACATATTCCATATTTTTTCTCCGCAAAAATTATAACACTTCTTATTGTCGTTTTCAAGAGCAAATTTTTCAGCAAAAAAAGTTGACGAGTTGCCCCGCCAATTTTATTTTTTATTCAATGTTATTCGTCCGCTGTTTGCAAATCTGCAAGAAATACGTTGCATTCAACAACAATTTTCATTCCTATAAATTCAATTGCAACATAAAATCTTACATATTTAACAGGTTGCTCGTCTTCGGTTTCAAAAACTTCAAGAGTGTTGAGCCCATCATTAATTAAATTTTTAAAGTCTGCATCAAAATAGAAATTATCAATCAACTCGGAAGAGATTGTAACATCAAGATATTCTTTGCCTTTAATGGTTTTGATTTCTGAAAGCATTGCTTTCCCGAAATATCCATTAAAAATGACATTTTCAGAACTATCATCAATAATGAAATCGCCATTAAAATCACGGTCGCCGCCTTCAACTTCTTCAAATCTTTCTTCAAGTGTAACCTTGCCTGCACCCTTGCCTGCACTTACAGTTGCAAATGGTTTTCCAAGACTTTCACCAGTAACGATGATTTGATAGTCCTTGCTTGTCCCGTCTGGCGCAATAACTGTCATTTTATATGTGCCAGCAGCTTCAAAATATGCTTCAACATAGTCTAAATTTTGCTGTGCAGATGCAAAAACAACTTTTCCTTCCGAATTAACAATTTTCACAATTGATTCTTCATTTGATGTGAAAATTGCAAGGTTTTCAAGTTGTTTTAAATTTTCAACATAAATTTTTCCATCTTCAATTTTACATTTTCTGTCTTCACCAAAATATGAAACAATCTTAGCTCTGTCTATTTCTGCATTTCCATCATAAATTCCAGAAACTGCTTCATAGATATAACAAATCTCTTCGTTTCCATTATTGTTAAAGACCACACAATAACCAAACAACTTATCATCGGTGATAACAGGTGAAACATCTTGCAAAGTATAACCTTCTTTTGGAACAATAGAATTTTCAACATATTGTCCATCAGTTAATATTGCTCTGAAATTTGCAAGTCCACAGCCACCAGCATAGTTGTTTGATCGAAGATATATTGTATTTCCATCTCTTAAATATTTAGAACTAAATTTAATGTTTGAAGAATTTTCAACAAAATTTTCAATGTTCTTTGAATAGTTAACAATAAGATTTGTGCTATATGTGATGGTATAATTATTATAAAGTGAATATGTAAAGCTGATTGGAACTCTATACATTCCAAATGTTGCAAATGTTACAGGGTTTCCGTTATTTATCACATATTCAACCTTTGAGTTATATCCTTTTGCTTCTTCTTCAAGTTTGCCAGGATCATCAACACGAACATAGAAAGAATAATAATCAATTTGATTTTTAAGAGTATTTTTCTCCCCCTTGAAACTTACTTCATCAAGAAAACCATAATATACTTTCACTGTTTCAAGAACATTTTCACCATCTTTAACAACTATAAAGAAATATTCTTTTCCATTTAAATTTGAAAAATCAGTAAATTCATTTCCATTTTTATCTTTAAGAACAATTGTCAAATTTTGATAGCCTTGTTTAAGATTTACAGTAACTCTGTTGATGATTCCAGAAAAACTTGAATCTGAATCAACTTGATAATAAACTTGTTCTTCATGCTCTGTATATTCATTAATGCGATTCACATAAATGCTTTCAATTCTTGTGAACTGATTGATATTAACTTCAACAATAGAAACAACTTGTTTGTTTTCTTGAATTACAAACATTTTAACATTTTTAAGGTTATTAACAACAACCGTCAAAGAATTGATTGGATATGTTTTATATGCATTTTCATGATCAACCACAACAAGTGACAAATCAAAGTTTTTAAGTTTTTCTGAAAGGATAACTGTTATAGAGTCTTGATTTTCTTTAAGGTCTATATCAAAATCATTTTCATATAAAGTGATGTCTTCTTGCTTTCCATCAATTATAACTGATGTTGCATAGAAATATGCTTCAACGCCTTGTGAAAACAATGAACTTATATCATTTTCTTTTTCATAAACATAGACATAAACCTTGTTTTCTCCGCTGCCAACAACAAATCTGCCATCTTTAACAACTTTTTCGTTAATTTTCAAAACCATTGTTTTATCTTTCAAAACAAATTCGAAAGTTGAACCAACGCAAGTTTTTTTAAGTTCCAAAAATTCACCAGTAGAAATTATTGTTTCTGTTCCGCCAAATGGAGTATATTTTATTGTTTCAAAAACATCTCTCTCAACTTTAATTCTTTGAGTGATGTTATCGGTTGTTCCATCTTCCCACTCACAGTTATCTTGGCTTTTTAATGCAAATTCAAGATATGTGTTAACTGGTTTTTCAAATGTTATTGTGTTTGTGTTATTATAACCATTATATAAACAGCAAAATTTGAAAACTTCTTCTGCGTTTTCCCATGAAATTGTAAGTGGTCCAGTAAGTGGCATAAGAGCATAGTTTGTTTTGTAATATGGAACTTTAACTTTTGCTTTTGAAATTGTCCAAACAAAATCTTTGTCTTCAGTTGTTCCATCAAACCAACAAGCACTACCCCCTGCCTTAAAACCAATTTTAACATTATAGGTTCCTGCATTAGTTTGAAGAACAAAATCTTGTCCATCTTTAATTTCCATTAATGCCACGTCAAAGCCTATAAGGTTTTCAGCTTTTAGTTCGATTATTTCACCGGTAAATTGCATTTCTTTTTGTGTTGGCAAGAAAAATGCTTGATTTGCAGAAACTGCAAAATCTTTTTCAACAGATTTATAGTTTGTGTCTGCTGGAGTATAAACAACTGTATAATTGTTTGTTCCAACACTTAAAACTGTTTCTGGATTTTTCCATGCAAAGTTTTCTGGAAGTGCAATTTTTGAAAGAGTGTCGGTTGAAAGATATGTTTCTGAAATTGAAACCAAATTCCAATCAACATCTGGTTCTGCTTGCAAAATTTTGACATCTATAACTTTGTTTACAGCTTTATATGTTTTTGTTTCTGGAATTAAAACTTGAACACGATAATCCCCCGCATTCCTTGGGAACTCTGCAAGTCTTGTTTCCCCTTTAAACCATTCAATTCTCATTCCTGCATCATTTGTTGCAGAAATTCCAAGGGCATCGGTTGTGAATGGTTGCCCGTCATATGTCTTTGAAGAATTTTGAATTGAAACCAAATTTTCAAGTTTATTGATTTTAATGTTAATTTTAACTGCATTAAATTTTTTATATTTGATTTCAACTTGATATTCGTCACCTGGTGATATTGTTTCTTTAATGTTGCTTGAAATTTCAAGGCTTGAAAGGTCAAGTTTTTTGTCTGCCTTCTTTTTAAGCTTTACATATGCTTGAATGTTACCTTCAATATCAATCGTTTCGGTGCTATCAAAACTAAGATTCAAAGTTCCACCTTGAATTTGAACGCCATTATAAACAACATAAAAGCCTGTTTCTTTTGGTTTGCAGCCTGTGAAAACAAATGCACATGGCAAAATTAGAATCACAGCAAAAGCAAACAAAATAAATTTAAGTTTCTTTTTCATGTTCCCTCCTTTTAAAACACAATGGTATTTTATACTCTTTAAGTATAAGGAAAATAAAAAATTTGGTCAACCATATATGCCATATAAATGAAAATTGTAAAAACATATTTCATAATATTTTGTCAATTGTTAAAACGTGAACTTTTAAAAACTATTTGCCAAAAAAAATTAGGTTGTGATATCATATCTTCAAAAGGAGAAAATCATGTTAGTTTGGCAAACAATTGATCTTGAAAGTGAAAAACTTGACAACCAAAAAATATTGAACAAATTTTTTCTTTCTCAATATAATTCATTTCATCAAGAAAAAATGCAAAATCAAACAAAAGCATCATATGTTCTTTTAAAAAGAATGTTTGCTGAGCTTCAAATTGACATTGACGACAAAGAAATTAAAGCAAATCAATATGGAAAGCCATATTTTGTTGATGTTCCTTTATTTTTTAACATTTCTCACAGCAAAAATCTTTGCGCTGTTGCCATCTCAGATAAGCCTGTCGGAATCGACATTCAAGTTATTTCAAAATGCAACAAAAAGGTTGCACAGCGATATTTTGACAAGAAATCCCTTCTCCGCCTTTATATTTCACCAAACAAAAACAATGCTTTCACAAAAGGTTGGACAACCTATGAAAGCACACTTAAATTGTTTTCATCACTTCGTTTTAAAAGCGGAAAAATTAAAACAACATTTTACAAAGTGAAAGATTGCACAAATTCACAATATTTTGTTGCCGTTTCAGTTTCAAAATAAGCTTTAAATAATTTACAAGAAATTTGCAAAGGACTATAATATATGCAAAGGGGGAAAAATTATGATTAAAGATTATTTAAAGAAAATCAAATGGGAATCACTCTTCACAGCACTTTTCGCAATCGTTATTGGAGTTTTGTTCTTGTGTTTTCCAAACTCTTCAAGCAACGTTTTGTGCTATGCTGGTGGAGCAATCTTCATTGCACTTGGAGCTGTCTATTGCATAAGATATATTTTCGGTGAAAGAATTTTCGGATCATACATCTTCATTTTCAGCCTTCTCATGATTGTCTTTGGAATTTTCTGTCTTGTTAAACCTGAAACAATCATGGCTGTTATCACTGTTGTGTTTGGCATTTTCCTTTTAATTGACGGAATTGTTAAAATGCAAGAAGGAATTGAACTTTCAAGAGCCTATGTAAAAGGTTGGTGGAGTGTTGTCGCTCTTGGCATTATCACAATTGCTCTTGGCGTTGTTGTAATGTTTGGAACATTTGAAAACGTTATGATTTTTGCCGGTGTTTCACTTATTGTTGATGGTGTTTGCGATGCCATTACAACTCTTGTTTTCAGTGCAAAATTCAGAAAAGCAGAAAAAGAAGTTAAACAAATCATCAACGAAAGCCAACAATAATTTAAAATTTTATCAAACATAAAAAGAGAAGGAAATTTTCCTTCTCTTTTTCTTTTCCCCGCAAAGCTACGATGGGGGTATTGGGGTTTCTCTTTTCAAAAAGACCATTGGAACAAATGCTTCTTTGTTTGCAAACAACTCTTGATTATCACCAGTTTCAAGTTCTTCTTTGTTGGACTGCAAGTTAAATTTAACTCCCATTTGCCAAAGAATTCTTGAATGGAATTTGTTTAGTGTTGCACTTTTAATTTTGGTTTTGAACCCGTGCGATCTTACACAGTCCAAAGCAATCATAACGGCCAAAAAAGTTGCTTCAAAGCCGTCTTCAATAGCATTGGCATATGCTTTAACCAAAATGTCGTTCGCAAGCAAAAGCAAGCTTGGAATAAAATGATACAAACGAAGTTTTTTCATGTCTTTCATATTAAACACGAAAGTTAAAACAACGTTTGAAATTGTTGGAAGAATGTCCCAAATCGTTTCAGCAGTGAAAAGTCCAATCAAGGTGAAAGCTGAAACATAGGTCCAGACTTGCCAAGTTGGCATCTTTTCTCCTTTCTTTTCATAAAGAAAGAAACAAAGGTTCTGAATGCACGAAACAATTGAAATTATTCCCGTTCCGATTGATCCAAGAAAGATGAATGGCAAGGAATAAAGCAGTTCCGCAATTGTTGCAAAAAGCAAAAACTTTGTTCGGCTTTTAACAACATAGGAAAGACAATAAACCAAAAGTGCCATAAATCCCAACAATTGCGCAATTATAAAATTAGCGCTAAACATAAAACCTCTTTGATTATACCTTAAAGATTTTTCACCTTGCCACCATAGATTGAATTTCGGATTCGTTCATCTTTGCCAAGACTTATAAATCAGATTTCCACAAAAAAGCAAGAATCTGCAGGTAGTTTTCTTGGGATAGGTTTACCAAGTTGGTCGAGACCTGTGATGCCTTTCAATTCCAAAACACAACCACAACTTTTTTCTGGCACCAGTGAGAGCCAAATATCTATGTGCAACACTAATGTGAGTTGGAATATTGGTTACAGTCCGGAAAAGCATGTATCTATGCTCGACACATTAATATTATATCACAGCTTAAAAAAAATTGCAACTGTCACAAAACTTGTCAAATTTCGCACACAAAAAACTCCCCCACTTCATAAGATAAAGTGGCGATAATCTCGCCAAATTTTCAAAGGAGGACAATATGGCAACAATCATGAATAACGCAACAGCATCTTACACTTCGCCAAGCGATTCACTTTCAAGAACAATTTCTTCAAATGATCTTGAAATCACATATAACACTTCAAGTGGAATTTCGCTTGTGAAAACCGCTTCGCCAACAACTTTCACCGTTGGAAGCATTGTAACATATACAATCAAAATCACAAACACAAGCTCGACATATTTCACCGGAGTAAGAATAATTGATAATCTTGGCGGTGGCAACCTTGCATATGTTGTTTCAAGTGCAAAACTTACAACAAGCACTCAAACCTATTCTGTAACACCAGTTGCAACAAACCCACTCACTTTCACCCTTCAACAACTCGGTGTTGGAGCAAGCATGACACTGACATATAAAGCTCAGGTTGTGTTTAACCTTCCAACAACAATAACAGAAATTACAAACAGTGTTGAAGGCATCGGATATACTTCTTCTGGAACAGTTACAGGCTTTACAAACAGCACAATTACAAGAAATTCAACATCTGATGTTGAAATTGCAAAAAGTGCATCAGCTTCTACTGTTGTTCCAAATCAATCTTTCACCTATTTTCTGACAATCTCTAATGGCGAAAGTGAAGAAATTACGGTTTCAAACATAACCGACCAACTTCCAAGCGCATTCACTGTAACATCACTCAAAATGAAGGTTGGAACAGCAAGTGAAACAACTCTTGTTTCAACTGACTATACTCTTTCACCATCAAAAGAACTTGTTGTTACAAAAGTTAATGGAAGCAGCATTACAGTTCCTGCAAACGGAACAACAGTTTTGTCTATCACTGGCTATCTCTCATAAATTTTCACAAAAAAAAGAGCCCACAAAATTGTGGGCTCTTTCTTAATCGAAAATATAAAGAGTTTCGTTTTCCTTGATCATTCCAAGGTTTTCTCTTGCTTGTTGCTCGATATATGCATCACTCTTTCTGATTACAATTCCTTGTTCAAGTTCAGTTCTTGTAATGCTAAGATTCTTAATTTGATTGTCAAGCGATGCATTCTTGCTTGCCAAAACCCCAGCTTTTGCATAAAGCGAAATTGCCAAGATTGTCATAAACACTAAAAATAATGTTGCAAGAATTGTTACAAGGCGAACAATGTTTTCAAGTTTTGTTTTTGTCATTTGTAATTTCCCCCTATGATTTTTTCTTTAATTTTAACTTATTATACACCGCTTTTATGCCCTTGACAAACAAATTTTGCACAAAAAGTAAAACAAATAGAAGTCCAATCAAAAAAGAAAGAACTGAAAAAACTGAAATTTTTCCACTTTCAAAACGAAAAAGTGCAATCAAAAACACAACCACAGAAACAATTGGTGCAAAAAAATCAGAAACAAACGTCACAATCAAATTGTTTTTCATAGACTTTGAAAAAAGTGAAAAAATGCTGAAAAGTGCCCCCGCAACCATTCCAAAACAAATGAAAACAACAGCCTGAAAAAAAGTTCCTGCAAAACCCACTATTTAAAAATCCTTTTGAAAAATGATTTGCCCGACTGTGCATCTTTATAGCAGAGTCCGTCAATCTCGCCATCAATGATAAGTGTTCCTTCTTCAAGACTGAGTTTTGAAACACGCAAATCTTTTCCAGAAATATAACATATTTTCCCAGAAATGCGACATACAACAGTTTTGTCAACACTGCTTAAAACTTCAAGCACACCAGTAAGCATGATTCTTTTTCGATTATCAATTGTCGCTTGATGTGGTTTTCCTTCAATTTTAATTTCATTTTTATTTTCCATATAAAAATCTCCTGATAAATTATATCGGAGATTTTGACAAATTATGACAAAGCATATGTGTTCTCTTGCAAAAACTTTTTCAAAAGAGTGTTTCGTTTTGATTGATATTCATTTTTAATCATATGATAAATGTTGTTTTTCTTTCCAATCAAAACAACCATTTTTTTTGCACGAGTAACCGCTGTATATAAAAGATTTTTATTATAAAGCATTGGATTCCCGCCAAGAATTGGAATTATGACAGCATCAAACTCGCTTCCTTGACTTTTATGAATTGTAATTGCATAGGCAAGCACAAGATCTTCAAGGTCAACAATCGAATAGCCCGCACGTCTGCCATCGTCAAACGTTACATAAACTTCTCCGCTTTTTGGATTTATGAAATCAATATGTCCCATGTCTCCATTAAACACGCCCATTCCACCAATAATGTTGTCACCTTCTTGTTTGATCCACTCTTGCTCATAGTTGTTTGAAGTTTGCATAACCTTATCGCCAACTCTGAAAACATTTTTGTGAACTTCAATTTCTTCTTTATCTCTTGATGCTGGATTAAGTTTTTCACGAAGCAAAAGATTAAGATTGTTTGTGCCCGCAATTCCAGACTTCATTGGCGCAATAACCTGAATGTCTGAAGAATCTATATCTTTCTTAAAATTCGGAATTCTTGAAGATACCATTTCAACAATTTCACCAGCAACTTGCTCTGGAACAAAGCTTGAACTATAGAAAAAGTCATTGCTTTTTGCGGCAAGGTCTGGCATTTCACCGTCATTTATCAAGTGCGCATTGACAATGATTTTACTGTCTTCTGCTTGACGATATATTTGCGAAAGCTCAACAACAGGAATTTCACCTGAAGCAATCATATCTGCAAGAACATTGCCTGCACCAACACTCATAAGCTGGTCTTTATCACCAACAAAAACAAGTTTTGTTCCAAGTCTTGTTGCTTTCAAAAGTGCAGATGCAACATAAAGGTCGATCATTGAAACTTCATCAACAATAATTGCATCGGCATCAAGAGGATTGTTCTCATTTCTTGTGAAACCAAGTTTTCCGTTTGTATAGCCCATTTCAAGCCCACGGTGAATTGTAGATGCACTTTTCCCTGTTTGCTCTTCCATTCTTTTTGAAGCCCTTCCTGTTGGAGCAAGAAGTTGAACTTGTTTTCCACGAGCCGTCAAAATTTTTAAAATTGCCTTTATAATTGTAGTTTTCCCAGTTCCTGGGCCACCAGTGATTATTACAACGCCCTGCTCAATTGCGGTTTTGATTGCTTTTCTTTGCCCGCTGTGAAGCAAAATGTTGTTCACTCTTTCAAACTCGTCAATGTCCGCATCAAGATCAAGATGGACTTCTTCAGAACTTTGAAGCAAAAGTTTAAGTTTGTCAGCAATATATTTTTCCATTGAATATAATTTTGAAATTGCAACCGCTTCTTGATCGCCAAGTGTTGTGCTTTTGATCAAACCTTCAATTTCAAGAGTTGTAATTTGCGATTCAATTTCCGACTTATATTCTTCTGGAAGTTCAAGAACCCCTACAGCAGATTCAGTAAGTTTTTCACGTTCTATCACAGTTGAGCCTTGTTTATCTGCAAGTTCGCCAAGACAAAACAAAATTCCAGCACGCAAACGGAATTGACTGTCTTTCTCAATTCCCATGTTAAAAGCAATTTTGTCTGCTGTTTTGAAACCGATACCTTCAACATCTTCAATAAGTTTATATGGATTTTTTGTTAAAATGCTCTCGGTTCTTTCTTTATATGTGTCAAAAATCTTTACAGCCATATTTGTTGAAATTTCATATTTTTGAAGAAACATGACTGCTTGTTGCATTTTTTTAATGTTTGAAAACGTTTGCGAAATTTCAAGAGCTTTTCGTTTGCTTATGCCCTTGATTTGTGCAAGCCTTTCAGGATTTTTTTCTATAACTGAAAGTGTTTCACCTTTAAAAACTTTAACAATATTTGAAGCGGTTACAATTCCAACCCCCGAAATTAACCCCGAAGAAAGATATTTCACAATACTTTCTTCATCGGTTGGTTCGCTAATATGAATTTTTGTTGCAACAAACTGTCTGCCATATTTTGCATTGTTTTGAAATTCACCTTCAAGTTCAACCTCTTCACCAACACCAACAATAGGAAATTTTCCGGTTGCAACACAAGAAAGCATACCCTGAGAAATCTCTAAAATGGTATAATCGTTTTCGTTATTTCTGAAAATTATGTCTTTAATGGTTCCTGAAAGTTTCATGCTTTAAATATACAAGCATAATTTCAAAATGTCAAACCATAAAACAGCAAAATGAACTTTGCATAAAATTTTAAAGGTTGCACAAAACATTAATATGAAAAAACTTTTATCTATATTTTTATCTTTAACACTTTTCGCCGTGGGGCTTGGCATGATTTGTTCTCCACTTTCAGGCGAAAAGGTTTGGGCAGAAAACTCTTCGCCTAAAATGGCAATCATAATTGACGACTTTGGTGGATATGATCAATCTGGTGTTGAAACCATGCTTAAAGTTGATGCACCACTCACTTGTGCCGTAATGCCAAACCTTGACAACTCTGAAAAAAACAGCCAGCAAATTTTGGATAGCGGAAAAGAAGTGATTTTGCACATGCCAATGCAAGCTCATGTTTCTCTTCCACTTTCGTGGTATGGACCAAATTATATTTGCACGGGCGACTGCAAAGAAACAGTAAATCAAAAAATTTCAAAAGCCCTTGAAACTGTTAAAGGTGCAAAAGGTTTTAACATTCACATTGGCTCGGGAGTTTGCCAAGACGCTCAAACCATGAGACATATATATGACTATGCCTCAGAGCACAACCTTTTCTTTGTTGACAGCCGAACACACATAAACACTCAATGTGCAAAAGTTGCAAACGAAAAACACATTCTATATCTTGGCAGAGACGAATTTTTGGAACCAGGCGGAAACAAGTCATATGAAGGAGTGTTCCGCCACATCATGGCAGGAGCAGAAATGGCAAAAACAAAGGGCCATGCAATTATCATTGGTCATGTCGGATCACATGGTGGCGAGAACACCGCAAAAGCAATTTCCGATGCTGTTAAAATTGTTAAAGACATGGGCATTGAAATTGTTCCAATGAGCGAACTCGCAAGCTCGCTTAAACAGGCAAATGGTCAAAAACAAGTATAAAATTCTTCAACAAAAAAGAACACCAAAATTTGGTGTTCTTTAATTTTATTTTTAAAATAATCCTTCAATCACGGTTTTCCCGTCTTTTTCATTAATATGCATTTTTTCACCAGCTGGTGCTTTGCTAAGACCCGGCATCAAAAGCATGTTTCCTGCAACGGCAACAATAAATCTTGCACCATTTCTAAGTTGAAGCTCTTTAATTTGAAGTTCAAACCCACTTGGCGCTCCAAGCAATGTTTGGTTGTCTGAAAATGAATATTGTGTTTTTGCAATGATGATTGGAAGTTTGTCTTTTTTAAGTTTTTCAATGTCTTTTATGTCTTCAAGTGCTTTTTCTGAATATGTAACACTTCCAGCGCCATAAATTTTTGTTGCAATGTCTTTGATTTTCTTTTTGATTTTATCATTAACATCATATGAGAAAGTGAAACCGCTATTATCTTTCTCGCAAAGATTTATAACTTCTTTTGCAAGATCAATCGTTCCTTTTCCACCTTTTCCCCAAACATCTGCAACAATTGCTTTAACACCAAGATCTTTAACACCATCTTCAATAACTTCGATTTCAGCTTTTGTGTCTGATGTATATTTATTGATTGCAACAACACAAGGCAAATGATAAACATTCACAATGTTTTTAACATGACGAACAAGGTTTGCCATTCCCTTTTTAACAGCTTCAACATTTTCAGTTTGAAGATTGTTTTTGTCTTCACCACCATGAAGTTTTAAAGCTTTGACAGTTGCAACAATAACAACCGCATTTGGTTTTAGCCCCGCAACTCTACATTTTGTATCAAGAAATTTTTCTGCACCAAGGTCTGCACCAAACCCCGCTTCTGTAATTGTATATTTTGCATGGCTCATTGCCATTTTTGTTGCGATGATTGTGTTGCAACCATGAGCAATATTTGCAAAAGGCCCGCCATGAATGATTGCTGGGGTGTGTGCAAGAGTTTGAACAAGGTTTGGTTTGATTGCATCTTTAAGCAAAATTGCCATTGCTTCATGCACTTTTAAATCTCTTGCATAAACTGGTTTGTTTTTTAAAGTATATGCAACTAAAATATCGCCAAGACGTTCCTTTAAGTCTTCAAGATCTTTTGAAAGACACAAAATCGCCATAATTTCACTTGCAGCAGTAATGTTGAAACGTTCCTTTCTTGGTGTTCCGTTTTTTGCACCTTTGCACACTTCAATTTCACGAAGTGCACGATCGTTAATGTCTAAACAACGATTGAAAACAACCTTGTCTGGATTAATTTCAAGAGCATTGCCTTGGAAAATATGATTGTCAATATATGAGCAAAGCAAATTGTTTGCTGAAGTGATTGCATGAAAATCACCAGTGAAATGAAGATTGATGTCTTCCATTGGAACAACTTGGCTATATCCACCACCAGTTGCACCACCCTTGACTCCAAACACTGGCCCAAGCGATGGCTCACGAAGAGCAAGACACACGCTTTCTTTTAAACAAGTGAAAGCATCGGCAAGTCCAATTGAAACCGTTGTTTTCCCTTCACCTGCACTTGTTGGGTTGATTGCCGTTACCAAAACAAGTTTGCCTGTTGGATTTAAATTTTTTTCGGAAATTTTTGCTTTATATTGTCCATAAAGTTCAAGCTCTTCATTCTTTATGCCAATTTTTTTAGCAATGTTTGTTATTTTCTCCATTTTTATGCTATTTGCAATTTCAATATCTGTCATGTGTCATTCCCCCTTTCTTTCAATTATATATGATTTCACGTTTTCTTCGCAAACAAAAATGTTCTCATTAAAATTTTTGTATATTTTTCACAACCACATTTTCTCATATCCCCGAAAACCCGCAGTCATTGACAAAAAATGCCTAAAATGATATAATATTATTATAAAAAATATGGAGAAAAAAGTGTGGAAAAAACAACATCTGAGCTTCTTGATGAAATTTTAGCCGAAGCTGAAAAAGGAATTGTTGAACTTAAAACAAACGACCTTAACTCTTCATGGAGATTTTATGTCCAATTTCTGACAAACGAAAAAAAACCAGAAGCTGACACAATGCTTCTTCCGGTTTTAAAATTTCCAAACAGAGAAGTTCTCATTTCTAAACTTGACGAATATCTTCCGCTTGCCGAACATTTCTATCGTCATGAAAAAGATTATTGGTGCCTTGACGACACAAATTTTAGGAAAAAATTGATTTTTGATATTTTCGTCAACTCAACTCCAAGCGATTTTGAAAATATTTATAGTTATATTGACCATCGCAAACAAATGATTCAAAACAAATGCTCAAAAAAACTTCGCTATCTTGGATCATATCTTGGCTATGATGTTTATGGTGAAATTTCAAAATGCGGTTCTAACCTTGAAGCACCATATAAAATGAAAATCTTTCTTTCAGACGAGAAAGAATCTTTCACTCTTCCAAAAATCACTTTTGGTTTTGATAACAATAAAAACGTCCATGTCTATTCAATTCAAAATAAAAAGAATCTTGAGAAAACTCCAATTTTCAAAAAACTAGACCGACATTTTCGTGCGGTTAACAAAAACATTGATCCTGAAGATGACATTGCCAAAGTTTCACCTTCGGCACTTGTTGCCTTCACCATTTTTGCAACATATATGGAAGACAATGGCATTAAAAATTTCAAATTCCACTCATATATGCCCCTTCGCTATCAAGCGCACTACAATCAAACATTTTATCAAACTTTTGATGAAGAAGAAGCAATCAAAGCTGCCGATAAAATTGAATTTAATACTGTTAACAAATTTATCAATTGTGCTCAAAGATTTTGCCACCATTTTCCAAACAGCACACTTGACTATGAAGATTATAGCAACACACTTTCTCTTGTGGTTGACACACATCTTGAAGAACATGACAAACAAAACCCAGAGCTTGCTGGAAACATTATATATGACATTGCAAAAATTGTTGAAAACTGTGAAGAAGAACTTTCTTCTCCTGACAGATTTTAAAAAAAACATATTTAGAATATTAAAACAATAATAATATTACTCACAAAAAAGCCACCAAATTTTTGGTGGCTTTTGTTTATCAATTTTCTTTTTCTCTCGTTTCGTGATATATGACTTCTTTTCCCTTTTCAGTTGCATAGCGAATTTCACTGTTTGTTGAACTTCCGATATATCCATTAATATTCACAACATAAATTGCATCGCTAATGTCAATTTTTTGTCGGTGTGCATTGATAATGTTTTCCATTTCTTCATTTGTCATAGACTCAATGTCAACACAATATACACACTGAATAACACACCAGCCATATTTTCTTTCAAGCCCTGCAGCAATCTCAATCATTTGTTTTGCAAAACGCATGCTTCCACAAATTGTTACAACTTTATTTCTCATTTCTTCTTTCCGCCCTTTTCATTTTTAAGCTCTTCAACAGTTGTCAAAACCAAATCTGTTAAAAACTCAACATTATCTAAATCATAAACCACAAGCATTGGCTTTGCCCCATCATATGGAAGTTCTTTTTCAAGATTGAATTTTTCATTTGTTTTGGTCATTTTAACCATAAATCTATCATCATAAATTCCGCCAAAATAAATTCCATCATAATAAAGCAAAAACTCGCCCATCATTGGCTTATAGGAAATGTCGCCAAGATTTCTAAGTTCTTCTAAAACAAAATCTCTGAACTCTTTTGAACTTGACATTTAACCCTTCCTAAAAAATTATCTATTCCCCGAAACCGATTATAACATAAACAAAACGCCTTTGTCTAAAATATAAAGCTTAAATCTTAATCATTTTTTATGAATTTGTCGATTTCATGATTCTTTGGCAAAATATTAAATTTTGATTTACTTAAAAAATATTCTATGATACACTTACTCAAAAAAGGAGAACCCCATGAAAAAAATTAAAACAATCTTAACAATGTTTGTTTGTGTGCTTTGTTCTTTCATTTTTGCAGCTTGCGGAGATGATCCGGGCTTAAAACCAAAGCGATATAATATCACTCTTGAAACAAGCACTGAGTATGAACTTTCTTCAAATAGAACAAAAGCAGAAGCTTTTGATCAAATCACAATTACAGTAACTTTAAAAACAGCAGACAAAAAGCTTGTAGGCATTAAATATGGAAACGAAACAGTATCTCAAAATCGTAATGGAACCTTCACATTCTTTATGCCAACTTCAGACGTTACAGTTTCTGCAATTCTTGAAGACTATGTAGAAGTTCTTGCAAGCGACAGTTCTTCTCGCCCATTTGTGTCTTTCAATAAATCTAACACAAAAACCATTGTTCCAAACACTGATGAAGTGGCACTTAAAACCACAATAAATAGCTCAAATATGACAATTTTAAGAACAAACATATCATCTTCAAACACAACTTCAATCCCTGAAGATGCAATTAAAATTGAAAAAGAATTCGCACCTTTAAGCAATCTGATTAATGGTGCATACATCACCATTGACACATCAAAAATTTCACTTGGTTATAGTTGGATTGAAATTAACTTTGCAAATGGAAATGTTCCATCTCAAACAGGAAAACTTGTTTTCAAACTTACAGTTGCAAATGAAATTTCTGTTGAAACTTGGAAAGAAAATTTAGTGTTTGACATTTCGTCTCTCAGTAATGAATATAAAAATGAAGTATTCACTGTTTGGCTTACTGACCTTGACCATGTTAAAGGAATGACAAGCGAAAGCCATCACGTATTTGAAAACCTTTCAGCAGAAAACAACGAAATTAAAATAACTTTCGATTATACTCTTAACCACAATTATTATGTTGACCTTTATATTGGAAACAAAGAATATCCTAATTTGAAAACATATTTTAACTTTGATGAAACTATAAGCGGAGGAAATTCTGTGACTGGATTTAATCAATATAAAAACAAACATCTTTCATTCGTTAATGAAAACTATACCCTTACAATAAGAGTAAACGGGACTTTATAATAGTTTTTCAAAACAAAAAGCAAAATAAAAAACCAGTCGATTGATTGGTTTTTTTATTTGTAAATTTTATTCACTTTCTTAGATTAAACAAAAATTCAAAAATAAACATGTTTATATTGTTTTATCCATTATCTTTTGTCGAAAACGTGCGAAAAATGTTGGCAAACTGGAAATTATCATGATATCATAACAATATGGAAAAAGAAATTCAAGAACAAACAAATCAGAACCAACAAAAAATTAAAAGAGTAAAAAAAACCAAAAAGTTTAAACAAGACAGAAAAACATGGTTTAGATTTATGAAAAAACTTATGGTGTGCAGATATAAACGCCCACGTTTTGTCTTTCTTGGTGAAAAACCAACAAACGGAGCAATCATAATCAGCAACCACGAAGGAACCGATGCCCCACTTTCTCTTGAAATGTATTGCGACTTTCCAATTCGGTTTTGGGGAACTGGCGAAATGAACTCAGGACTCAGAAAACTTTATAAATATCAAACCGAAGTTTATTATCACGAAAAAAAACATTGGAATCTTGGACTTGCAAGAATGTTTTGTCTTGTTGCAAGCCCGCTCACCAACCTTTACTATAAGGGGCTAAACCTTATTTCAACCTATCATGACAGCCGCTTTCGCCAAACCCTTAAAGATAGTCTTAAAGCAATTCAAGATGGCGACAATATTGTGATCTTTCCCGAGAAATCTGACAAAGGATATTTGCCCGAACTTGAAGGGTTTTATAAAGGTTTTCTTTCTTTTGCAGATGTTTGCAAAGCAAAAGGAATTGATGTTCCAATCTATGTTTCATATTTCAAAATAAAAGAGAAAATTTATGTTTTCGATGCACCAGTAAAATATAGCGAGCTTTTGAGCGATGGGTCAACACGAGATGAAATTGCAAAAAAGCTTCTTGCTCGTTGCAACGAACTTGGCAAAATGCAATTTGAAACCAAAGAAACAAACGATAAGAAGAAAAACAAAAAAAATAAAAAATCATAATATAAAAACAAGTTAAATCAACTCAATTATAAAATATAATATGATAAAACTAAAAAAATCACTTGATGGAAGCATTATTTCCTATTTTTATCTTTCCTTTTCTTTTTGCATCAATGAATAAACTTTTTAAATATTTGTCAGAATTAATAGCGAATTTATCCCATTTAAATTGCATTTCAACCATGTTTATAAAATAACATATAAACAATTTTCTAAGTGTTTATATATTTCACTTATCTCAAATACGTTTTGCCTAGACTCAAATTCCCCGCCCCGGCAAATAGCATTTCATTCTCTATTACACTATATACTGTAAAACAAAAACCCGCATCATTTAATAAATAATAAACAAAGCTTTATAAATTTTAACTTTTTCATATAAAATTAACATTTCATTTGCAAATAAACGGAGAATATATGTCTATTAAATATTTGTTCATGCGTTGATTTATTATCATTAACATATTTATTGTAAAATAACAAAAATTTTTTCACTTTTTTCATTAAGTTCTTGATTTTTGGCCAAAAATATAATATACTAGGCAAGTCAGCGAGAAAATCTGACATCAAATTTAATATGGAGAGTTGGCTGAGCGGTCGAAAGCGGCGGTCTTGAAAACCGTTGATGTGAAAGCATCCTGGGGTTCGAATCCCTAACTCTCCGCCAATAATGAATAATACGAACGAAAAGGACATCTTTGAGTTCGTATTTTTTCATTTAGAGTTCTTTTCGGTAATTTATCCATTATCTTTTATAGACTAAAACAAAACACTTTGCATCTAGCAAGGTGTTTTTTTATACGATTTAAATAAAATAAAGCATTTTATATACTAATTGAAGTGTTTTTATTTAAAAAACTTGACAAAATCACTTCAAAATGTTATATATGTTATAAAATATTGCAAATTGGAGAAATTAAATGACTATTTCAGAAAAATTAAAAATGATTAGAACTATAAAAAATTTAACTCAAGAGCAACTGGCTGAAGAATTAAATATCGCTTTTGCAACAGTAAACAGATGGGAACAAGGTTTAACGATACCACATGGTGCAAATAAAGATAAAATTGAGCAATACTGTAAAATTAACGGCATCGTGTTTGATGAGGGGGACAATAAAAATCATATCTCCCATATGAAAATTATAACTGCTTCTCAATTAAAAAACTGGTTTAGTGAATCACAAAATTTAGCTAGAGGATTATTCCCTGAGTTAGTCGAGAGATTAATAAAAGAAAGTTGTAATAAAATTGACAAAATTTTATTTCCATCAGGCGACAATGTAAATGTGGATGGCTTGGATGGCGAACTTGTAGCAGAAATTGATAATTGCCAATTCATTCCAGACGGACATAGTTTTTGGGAGCTAGGGGCTACAACAATCACTGCAACCAGAAAAATTAATAGTGATTTCCGTAAAAGAACAAAAAACACTTCTCTACACGAACAAAAAAACACTTCATTCGTGTTGATTACACCAAAAACTTTAACTAGGAAAAACAAGCAACAAAAGAAAAAAGAATTAATTAAAGAAAGCCATTGGAAAGATATTTACATAATTGACGGAATAGATTTAGAAGAATGGTTATCAAGTTGTTTCATGACAAGTGTATGGTTAGATGAACAATTTAGCAACAAGAAATTAAACTTAAACTCACTTCAAATTGCAAAATTACAGATTCAAAACGAAACAACACCATCAATGTCATTAAATTTATTTACAACAGCAAGAGAACAAGAAATCAAAAATTTATATTCTTTAATAAATACAAAACAAACAATTCGAATTGCGGGTTCATCATTTTTTGAAACTTATAGGTTTATTATTTCAGCTTTATCGCAAAATTTGGAGATAGCAAATCGAGTTGTTATTTGCAATGATTTTGCAACATTTACAGAAATTGATAATAAACTTCAAAATATAATCATAGTTGCCAACTTTGTTTTCCCACACAATGTTAATCTAAACTCTCAAAATGTTCATATCATAGTACTCGGCAAAGATATAAACGATTTAAAATATGAGATTTTGCTAACATCTAGACCACAACAAGCCCTATACGATATATTAAAAAATGATATGAAACTAGAAAGCTCAAAACTACAATCTATCCAACATAGAGCAAATAATAATGTTATGCTAATCGTTAGAGAGTTAGCTAGCGAGAACTTTCTTTGTTCTAATGAATGGTTAAAAGATCCAAATATAGTTGATTTGATACCTGTAACAATACTTGGTCAAATAAATTTAAAAGATGATACAGAAAAAAATATTTTATCTAGATTTTTACCTCAAAATGAAAGTGTCGATTCCTATGTTTCAAATTTAAAACAACACTGGGAAAACAAAGATAATAGCCCATTATTTGTATACAATGACCAAATAAAGGTAATTTTAAGAGAGGAAGTTTGGTTTGCATGCAACAACTTCATTTCAAGCAAAGCGAATGAAATTTTCAATGTGATAAATGAAATATTAAAAAATTCAAATCCAAAATATAACCTTCCCGTTGAAAAACAAAATTTTTCCAGTTTATATTCGTTAAATTGGAAATTCTCAGCAAAAACCATTGAAGGCTTGTTGGATTCGCTTATTTTATTAACTATTTATAATGGTAAGCAAGATGAAGTAGATATATTTGTCAAAAAGCTTTTAGATGATATCACATCAAAAGAACAAATATTAACCATTTCCCAATTTTTGCCTTTAATCGCAGAAGCCTCTCCAAATATATTTGGACAATTTGTTTTTGATTGCTTAAAGCAACAAGACAGTGTTTTAGATCATTTATTCCTTTCAAGAACAAATAATAATATTTTATTTGGAGGACACGAATACTGCGAATTATTATGGGCATTAGAAAAACTTACATATATTGATGACACAAAATTTATCGCTTGTAATTGTCTATTTCTATTATCAGAACGAGGATATGAATATAACATTTCCAATAATCCAAAAGACTCATTAATAACCACACTTCATTGGGCGAAAAAGAATGCTCTATCCTATAAAGAAAAAGAAACTGTTGTAAATGATATTGTAAGCAAAAATAAAGAAAAAGCATATTACTTACCACTTGAATTAATAAAAAAAGATATGATTTCTTATTCATCAACAACATTAAAGTGGCGCAACGCCATACTTATCAATAACACTCCAACATATAAAGAGATATTTGATAGCGCCAAAACTTTCTTACAAAACATTCTCAGTTCTGAGGATAAGCCCGATGTAAAAATAATAAAACAAATGATTGATATTCAACCAAAAATTAATTTTACATCTTTCGATGTAGTAAAAAACTATATTTTACAAAACTATGTTAAAGAGAATCAAGATAAACTTGAACTTTATGAATATTTACAAAAAAAGCTTTACTTTATGCTCAAATGTCAAAGAGACTTAGCTACAAAAGATTTATTGGATGAGTTCAATGTTTTATTAAAACATTTAAAACCAAAAGATCAATTAAAAGCAAGTCTTATATACTTTAAGGATTTTGGTTATGGCGGATGTCCTAATAAAAGTGTTCTTGACACTAATCACGAAAACGAAGAACAGAAAGCATTAGAATTTAGACAAAATTTAATGAAAAAACTTTTAAAAAAATATCCTGCAAGAATAGTAATTGATAACATAATTAATGTGGTATCCAACAATTTATACTGTGGCTCAATGTTTTATAATATAGTTTCAGGTACTGACAATGTTGAAAACATAATTGTTGAATGTGGAATTAATGCGCATAAATATGAATTTCTGAGTGGTTTCTTTAACCAACTAAATCCGCAAATTGTTGATAGATATTTTAACGAAATGGATTATGATACAGTTAATAATATAGCAAATTTTTGTTATGACAATATTTACATACCTCAAAGATTTCTTACTGATGATAAATTGACTAAAATAGTATTTAGTAAGAGAAGATTTTTTAATACCGAAAACACGCAAGAAAAGGATTTAATAAAAAAGTATAATCCAATAGGATACATCTGCTGGATATATAGAAATAAACAAAATATAAATCAGTCCAATATAAATGAGATTTGTGATATACTAATTTCAATAGATGTCAACGACTTTAAATTCAACAATCACATAGAATATTATGAAATCCAAGAAATCTTAAGAACTATCGATAATGAATACTATAACGAAAAGGTTGTTCAGCTTTGTTTTAAATATTTAAAATTTTTCGAACGTAATGAGATACCTAATTCAATTAAAACATACTTTTTTTACAACCCTAAAGAATACATTGAATTGATAACATGCCAAAAATTTGATGCTTCATTAGTTTATCATTTTGACTCGTTTATGACTCTTCCAAAATGTTTTTATCTAGAAGAACAAGTTTTACAAAACTTTATTAAAACATTTATGGATTTTAGAAATGATGATGACAATTTAATTAATATAGTTCAGTCGTCATTAGGGCAAATATTGGCCAGATCTTTTGGGCAAGGAGAAACAGATTTTCTAAGCGAAGAATTTATGAAAATTATTGAAAACTACTCTACTAAAGCATTTGATATTGGAGTCGCAAACGGATATTTTAATTCTAGAGGGGTTAGGACCATTGGTGATGGCTCTGATGAAATGAAAAAATATGAACAGCTAATTGAACAGGCAAAAAAATATCAAATTAAATATCCAGAAAGTTCAAAAATATTAAAATCAATAGCAAATGATTATTATAGAAATGCTATTATGGATAAAGAAACAAGACTTAAAATAGACGGTCTTTTATAAATTTCCATATTTATCTTTTCCATTCGTCCGCCCTATCGTAGCAGAATTTGGTTGCAGATGTAAATGTAAAAAATTATTGCTTAAACAATTAAATATAAATATTATATATCTCACAAGACTGGGTTTAGAAACCCGGTCTTTTTTTTATTTTCACAAAGATTTCAAAGACAATATTTTTTTTCTTTTTCATTGACATCTGCTTTGCCACTAAACAACAAAATTAAACAAACGCTGCTTTAGTTTGATGATGTTTGTAATGCTTAAAATTGTGTTGTAAAAATCAACGAAAAGAATAAAACATTATCTTTGAAAGCATAAAAAATAGCCAGATATTTCTACCTAACTATTCATTATTATTTATATATATAAGCAATATTTTATTCCGTTGATTTATACGAAAACTATGCTACGATAGACACAACAAAAGCAAATATATAAGGAGAAATATTACCTAAACTATAACTATAAACTAATTTAATTCTTTTATTAATTTATCTATTCCGGCTATTAGTATTTCAACATCTTGGTGAGTTGGAGTTTGTGTCTTATTATGATTACACATATTACGAATCGTATTTAGTGTTTCTATTTCTTTAGCTTGAATTATAGTAATAACTGATTTTGATTTTAATATGTCTTTTAATGGATCGATTGTGGAATTTTCTATGTTCTTATTATTTATATCTTTTGTAATTCCATTTCGTCTACATAATATTTTTAAAAATTCTTCTAGAACATCTGAAGCCGAATTGCCAGCAGGCTTAATATTTCCACTTTTCAATATATATCTAGCATTATTTAGTTTATATTTTATTGGCACTTTAAAATGTTCTGAATTAGTTGCGAAGTTGTAAGCATCACATAGTCGTAAATAACAATCATTATCAGCACCAACGACTGCTTTATAATATGCTAACCTGCCTAAAACATATTTATTAAGTTTTTCTTCATTTTTATTATTTACTTCACAACATTTGTCAATTCCATATTTCTTCCAAGTATATAATATTTGTCTAAGTTCTCTATAATACTCTCTTTTTAAATTAGTCTTTTTATTTACTATTATTCCTGTTACAATTTGCCTTGACTTTGAATTGATTAATTTTGTTTTATTTTCGTTTATTATAAACATTTCATTTGTAATAATTTCTCTTAATTCACAATTAAATTGATTAGAAAAAACATCCATATTGCTTGAAAATATCAAATCATCCGCATAACGAGAATAATTACATTTATATTTTTTAGAAAGTTTGAGCATTGCATTATCTAATCGTCTGGCTATAATGTTTGATATATATGGAGATGATGGAAATCCTTGGGCTAGTGAATTTTGAAAACAAAGAAGATTAGTCAGGATTGTTGCGTCCACTTTGCAAAATTCAAAAGGCTTTGCTAGAAACATATTATGTATTCTTCCTGCTTTTATGCTTATAAAAAAATCCTTTAAATCAGTTTTAAAAACATATTGTTTATTTATATGTAGTTGTGCATTTTTGACATTGTTTTTCGCTTTCACAAATCCATACGCACAATATTTTTCATTTTGAAACTTTCTTAAATAATCAACTATTTTTCTCTGAATTATTTTTATTTCTTTAGGAGGCTCAACAATTGTTCTAAAATTTCCATTTTTCTTTGGAATTTTTATTATTTTATAATTGCTTATGTCCTTAGATAAATGTAGACAAGAAAAAAGAAAAGCTTGTTTAACTTGTAAATTTTTTGCTAATATTTTACATTGCTCAACATTATATATCATATAAAATAATTCCTTAAAACTGGCAAAGCACATGCTTATTCTATTATTGAGAACTAGATAATAATAATTATAAGTATAAGTGGTTAAGCAGTAATTTTGTTCTAACTTAACTCAAAAACCTTGCGATACACAAGGGAAATTCAATAAACACGTGCTTCATTTACATAGTATCAAATTTTTATAAAAAATGCAATACATAAAACAATTTTATTATCATGGTATTATACAACATAAATTCTCTTTATTATATAATTACCTTAGGTTTTTACACCTAAATATTATATAAGGAGATATATTAAATGAAGAATACAGTAATTTATGCAAGATATTCTTGCGACAACCAAACAGAACAAAGTATTAAAGGACAACTTAGAGTTTGTAATGAGTATGCTGAAAAAGCATGACATTAAAATTGTAGGGAATTACATAGATAGAGCAATTTCTGGAGCGACAGACAACCTACCCGACTTTAAGAAAATGTTAAAGGATAACAACAATAAGAAATGGGACTACGTTTTGGTGTATAAATTTGATAGATTTAGTAGAAATAAATACGAGTCGGTTATTCACAAGAAAAGTTTGAGAGATAAAGGTATTAGTGTAATTTCAGCTATGTAAATATCCCTGACACGTCTGATGGAATTATTTTAGAGAATTTGCTTGGTGAAGAAGATTTTTATTGATGACCAAAATATTGAAATATATTTGGAAAATCCTTATAATGTTGAATATAAATCTTTTGATTTGGTTACAAAACGAGAATATGCAAAAGAATATATAACAAAGTACAAAACTGAGATAATTGCTAGAAATATCAGCATTTTATAAAAAACCTGAGCAGTCATTGAAAATAGTTGAATATTTAATTAAACTGTCTAAAAAAGTCACAAGTCAGTCATGACCTTTTTATTGCTTAATTTTAAATAAAGTTTATAAATCAATCAGATTTTTTAATAATATTAACGCTTTGTTATTAAATTCTTGTTTTTCAATGTCATATAAATATGGAATTATTACAACATTTCCATCAATATTATCTATATACATTTCTGGATTTATATCTTTTGGCTTCAAAATATTAATTATTACAGCATTTTTTCCATTACACTCTTTTAGTTTATTTTTAATTTTCTCCACCTCGACATTTCTTTGCAAGTCCATATATCCTGAGAAATTTTTAAAATCTATATATGTATTTTTAACATAAAAATCAAATTTCTCATATCGAGTTACATCTCGAATCCTTTCAAGTTGTATATTTCTATTTCTTAATATAAACTCGCCAACAGCTTCACCCAAAGCGCCTTTATAAATTCTTGAAAACATATCTGGTGTCAACATGTACCTTGCTTTTTTAAAAGAAGTTGCATAACCAATTTCCTCAAAATACTTATACACTCCCGGTACCAACAACATATTATTTAACCCTGAATTTTCTTGATTTATTATTTCACCAATAACTTTAGAGAAAGAAATTTTTTTATTATCGACACCAAAACTATATTGATTGGCAATGCTTGGCAATTGAAGATAAATTCCAATAGCTTCGGTCGGCGTGTCTATTGTCGGATTTTTTAAAACTATTTCTCTTAATTTTTCCCATTTGCCAATATTATCATTTTTGAAATTCATAAGTTTTGATATATATTTTGCGCTTTCATTTCTAACAACATTGGCTGCATTTTCGTAAGCTGTAATGTTGTTTTCAACTATACTATTATTAATTTGATTTAAGAATTGTTTAAATTCAGGATTAATTAAAATATTTTTATAAGATTTTTGAACACCATCCAATTCTGTTTTTAACTGTTCATCATAATAAATATGAATATGAGGAGATTTGTTTTTTGTTCTACAGATTCTTCCTATAGCCTGTTGTATAATTTTTGCAGAATGCAATTTTAAATTCAACGAATTTTCTGGTGTTTTAAAGTTTGTCTTTTTTAGTTTATTATAGAATTCGAAGCCATCTTTTATATATCTATAAGCGGCATCTTCTTTTATGTCTCCACTTTCTTCCAGCATTTTTACTTGATAAATAAACTTGATAAATTGTTCTTCATTTAACAAGTCGTTATTCATATTCACAAATATATTCGTAGGTTTATCTAAATAAATTGAATCAAAGTCTTTTTCTTTATCAGAATACTCTAGGTCATTTATTGCAATATAATCCACAGCTTCAACATAATGTTTAGGTATTTTATATTGGATATTTTGTCCAGCTCCTAATGTTTGGTATGAGGATACAACCATAACTTTCTGACCATTAGTTAGTTTCTTTTCTATTTCAATTTTCTTTTGTTCGTACGTTTCAATATCGCCAAATAATGCACAGACTTCCGCAGATATATTTTGTTTTTGTGTTAACATATCAAATATGTTTTTTGCTTCTATAAAATCAAATGTTTTATCATTGTCCCGTAATAATTTATTAGTTAAAAATAAAAATGATTTTTGATTATTGTCTTCTATAAAATATTTCATACATAAAAACAGTTTTAAATATCTACATTTATCATAGGTTTTTTCAATCTTTGAAAACAATTCTCGTATTACTTGTGAAATATCGCTGTCAAATGAATTTATTATTTCTTCGTAATTTAATTCATTTACTAAAATAGATTTGGTTTTTAATTCTATTTTATCATAAAAACACGTCTGTTTTTCAAACTTATCCTTTAAATATATTCTTTCTTCTTTTGTTAAATGTTTAAATAATCTACCTAACCTAACTTCTAAATAGTTAATATCAAAATTACCAGTAACTGTTCGCAAAGTTGAAGATGCTGAAACACCTATAACTTTAGCATTACAACACACACTTAAAAGTATTTTTTCAGGAGTGTCATCAATTGCCACATATTGAATTTTTGACTGAGTATCATACACGTCACTATCTAATATCGTGTAATATCTAAAACCTTTTTCATTGCATGAGAAATCCAAGTCGTCCGATAATGGACTGCTTGTTATATTTTTATTTTTCTTTTTTCTAACTATATTTTTAGTTAAATAACTTAAAAATTTTCCTTCAATACCAAACTCCGATAAAACTGTTTTTACACAAGCATCATATGATATTATGTTTTTATCTTCTTTTGACTCTATTTTTAATTGTCTATAATTGTTTGCAATAAATCCAACACCAATTTGGAAGAATGTTATAAAATTTTTTAAATCAAATAAGAGATCTTTTAATTCAAACTCTGTGGTAGATGATTTTGATGGTATAATTTTGTTAATTTTATCGGCTTTACAAGTATTTAATAATAAATATGAATTTTGGTTAGGTAATACACTTATAAACCTATGATCTTGAAACATAAAATAAGCATTGTCTTTTACATTACTCTCTAGCTTATGCAAAAACTGCAAGTTATATTTATCTTTTATTTTCTCAGCATTTTCTCTGATTTGGTCAACTATTTCATCAGGGTTAAAAAAATTATAAGATTTATCCTTTTTATTTATATTATATTGACTTGGAGTCATTAACTTTTTAGTAAAATCGCATACCGTTAATCCCGCGTATATAGCATGAAATAAATCTAGTAGAGCAATTTTGGTATTTAAAGCATTTTGTATGATGTTATTCAACATATTTTCTTTTGCGGAATCAAACTCATCAATAAATATTAATGAGTTCTTAATTATGTCATCACTTATTATTGTATAAGATGGTCTAACAATCGTTGAATTCATTGATAAAAATTTGTCGACAGTCATAAAAATTACTTTGGCTTTGTCTGTCATAGATGCTGGATACAGAAGATTTATCCAGGAAGCATCTTCATCAATAAATTTTAATCTTTGCTCATAATTTCTTTTGCTTCCATCTATATTAAAAAGAACATAATTTTCCACTATTGACCTAAATTCAGGCTCCCAATCTTCTCTTAAACTATTTTGAGCCTCTGTTTTAAAATCAGCAGACGTCCTTGATTTTATGATTTCTATTAATACTTTTATATGTTTAGTCGCCTTATCATATTTAATTTTATCTGGCATAGAATCATAAACGGTAGAAAAATTATCAATAATTGTATCTAAATTACTTTTGATATATAATACAGATTTTTCAAATTCTTCTAAACGATTTTCTTTTTTAAATCTCTCCATTAACTTGTCGTATGTTAGATTCTTTTTTAATGGTGTAATGAAGAAAACTTTCCTTTTTAATTTGTCAAAATTATTAAAGATAAATTCTATAATATTATATGTTTTACCACTCCCTGTTGGCATATCAATCAATAACAGCCCATTATCGTCATCTTCAATACAATACTTAGTTAAAATATTTTGCATTTTTAAACATCCTTATTTTTATTATATCATAAAACCCGATGAAAACAATTGTTTCGACATTTTTTGTAAACATGATTTTTATATTTTT